>Ga0307475_10000059_pt1 | contig 58031 bp, 51 predicted proteins | sample atmos_gasesECM1C_FD_203317 | JGI IMG/M metagenome (GOLD analysis project Ga0307475, IMG submission 203317) | Hardwood forest soil microbial communities from Morgan-Monroe State Forest, Indiana, United States - atmos_gasesECM1C_515 | ecosystem: Environmental > Terrestrial > Soil > Temperate... | reverse complement strand
CTTGGCTCTCGGCCCGAGCGGTTGGGCGACGGCGTTGGTAAAGGCCGTCCTCTGCAACTGGATGGTGACGATCGGTGCTGTTCTGGCCTTGGTTTCAAGGTCCACTGTTGGAAAAATCGCTGCCATGTGGCTTCCGATCATGACCTTCTTCGCGCTCGGCTACGAACATTCCGTCGTCAACATGTTCCTTATCCCCTCGGCCATGATGCTGGGAGCGCCCATTTCACTAGCTCAAGCCCTTTTCTGGAACTTGCTCCCCGTGACCATCGGCAATCTTTTCGCTGGAGCGGTTTTGACGGGTATGGCTCTCTATGCAACGTATCCGGCCGCGGCTGCTCCGGCAGCCACTCCGGTACAAGCGTTCGCTGCTGAACAGACCGAACCATCAGCTGCCTTCGCAACTCCCGTCGGCGGCTGGCATTAGAAACTCGCTCTGGCCAAGGCCATGACTGGTGAGGCTCAACCCACCCGCCAGTCATTCCGAATGGAGCTGGCCGACTTTATTTCTTCCCGTGGGGTCGGCCTGCGGATGTGAGGAATCTTTCTTCGCCTCTGCCGTTGTAGTGGCGGGTCTTCAGACCCGTTCTTTAGGATTGTTTAGGGGATGAGCGGAAGGGGTGCGCGAATCACCGCCTGCCCGTCCGCCGTCTTGGAGAAACTTGCCACCGCTGCAGCCTCACTCGGACACGTTTCGAAGATGGGCAGCAGCTTGGCCATTTCCAACGCTTGCCTCAAATTCGGCCGGAGATGACAAAGCTTCAGCCCTCCGCTTTTGGCTTTTGTCTTCCGCTGCATTTCGATGAGTGCGCCGAGGCCGGCGCTGTCCACATAATTCACTTGCTCCAGATTAACAACAATCCGCGTGGCGCCGGATGCCAGCAGATTGTCGATCACCGTAAGCAACCCGCTGCTCTCTTCTCCGAGCACTAGGCGCCCTTTGAGCCCCAGAAGATAGATTCCATTCATCTCCCGCTGCGTTATTTCCAAAGGCATCGTTTGCCTCCCAAGACAGCCTCTTCCCAAAGACCATTAGGCACATTCGCGAACGCATTCATTTTAGCTTCCGGATTCTCCTAGCGAAAGCATTCGTCGAGCCTCAAGCGCCGTAGGCGCGCCAGAAGTTAGCCCCGCCGGCAAGAGCTCCGGAAAGATGGCGAAAAAAAAGAATCCCGAGCGCCAAAGGCCACCTAGGAAAAAACAAATCTGCCTTTTCCTCGTTTGGCGAAACATTTCCTCGGCCTTCGGCGTCTCCCCTTTAGACTCTCCTAGGCCCTTTACAACCGGGCCCCTCACAACCAGGGAGGACACCATGAGTTTCATCAAGAACCCCGGCAGATTCGCAGGCCTGCTATACATCCTCCTGTCCATACCCGGCTTCTTCGCCATAGTGTATATTCCCAGCAAGCTCATCGTCCACGGAAACGCAGCGGCCACGGCCAACAACATCGCAGCCTCCGAGATGCTCTTTCGCCTCGGCATCGGCGGCCAACTCATCTGTCAGGCCGGCTGGATCTTCGTGGCTCTGGCTTTGTACCACCTGCTCCAGGGCGTCAACCGGTGGCAGGCCTCGCTCTGGATGATATTGGTAGTAGCCTCGGTCCCGATAGCGTTTCTGAATGAGCTGAACTCCATCGCTGCCCTGGCCCTTGTGCGCGGCGCCGATTTTCAATCCATATTCGAAAAGCCTCAGCGCGAGGCTCTGGCCATGCTGTTCCTCAATCTGCATTTTCAGGGAATTGTTGTCGTTGAACTATTTTGGGGTCTGTGCCTCGTTACCCTCGCACTGCTGGTGTACCGCTCGCGATTCTTGCCGCGCTTCTTGGGCGTGTGGCTGGCTATCGATGGCTTCGCCTACTTGGTCCTGAGCCTTACGGGAGTACTGTCGCCACAATATTACGACCAGGTGCTTACCTACGCTCAGCCCGCCACCTTCGGCGAGATAGTCTTCATGCTCTGGCTCGTCATCAAAGGCGCCATGCCCACGGCACTGGACGCCACCGCCTCGTCGTCGGCGGTTGGTTAGGACTGCCCCGCCCGCACCCACAGGCGCACAAAAACTGAAAGACCGCCTCGACATCCTCGAAGCCGAGCGCCTCGTGCTTACTATCGAGCTACGCAACGCCCTCATCCACCTCATCACGCGCTTCGCGATGCGGAGCGTCGCTATTGACCGAAGGCCTACGCGGTGTCCCTTTCCCGATTTCTGATTTCTCCACATGCCGTGCTACCCTTCCGCAACATGAACGCGAAAGCCATTACCCCCATATTGAACGTGTCCGACATCGCCGCGGCCTTCACATGGTTCGAGAAGTGGGGATGGAGGAAGTGCTGGGACTGGGGGAAACCTCCGACCTTCGGGGCGGTCGGCTCAGGCGAATGTGAGATCTTCCTTTGCCTGGGAGGCCAGGGTAGCCGTGGCAGAGGGACGAACACCTCCACGTTTGGACCAGGCGGGGACGAAACAGCCGACAAAGGTGCTTGGATGTCCGTCTGGGTGGACGACGTTGACGAGGTCCACAGACAGTGCGTGGCTGCCGGGCTGGACATCACTTTCCCACCAACTGATATGCCGTGGAACGTCCGCGAGATGCATGTGCGGCACCCGGACGGGCACGTATTTCGAGTCGGCAAGGGTCTTGAGGGCAGCCACGAAGAATGAGGCTGCGGTGCTGGGTGCCGCAGCTTTCGGGCGACTGGCCCGGGCTTAGGAAATCTATGATTGGCGGGTGGCCGGGTCCCGGTACGCTTTTGTACCTGGGTCTTTCTCTTGCCCTTTCTAGTTTCCTTTTTCTAGTTTCAATTTTCACGGTTGTTACTTCCGGGGCGTGTGCAGTTTGAGTGGGAGGATTCTGGCGTAGGACCTGAAGTACGAGTCGGCGGCGAACATGGACCAGTCGCGAGCGATAGCGATGGCGCAAATCAGCATGTCGGAGACGGAAACGGCGACTCCGCGGGCGCGGCAGTGGTTGCCGGCTTTGGCGGCGGCTTCGTGGTCGGCCGCAGTGACAGGCTCATGGGGGAAGGAGCGGAGGACCATGTGCAGCTTTTCGTACTGGCTGGACGTCTTGATGCCGGATAACAGCTCCTACACCTAGACTCACCTGCATCTGAGTGTGTAAGTGCGTCCGTGGCCGAGAGGATCCGCACGCTACTGGGAAGACGCGCAGCGAAGCTGCACTTCAGCCGCCAGATCGGGGTCCATCTGCGCCAAGCGTCCATGCGACGCCGAGCAAACTTGCTGCGAGGTGATTCCCAAAGCTCCGCGCAAATCCGCTCCGGCTAGGTTTGCTCCATCAAATTCCGCCCCTCTCAAAATCGCGCCCGTGAAAGAAGCTCCCCGCAAATCCGCTTTCTTCAAGTCCGCATCCAAAAGAATTGTTCCTTTAAGAATTGCGCCGGTAAGATTCGCTTCCTCAAGTCTTCCCGAGGACAAATCGGTCTGCTCCAAATTTGCAAAGGAAAGCACGGAGTGCTCGAGTTTTGTGTCGCGCATGTCCGTTCGTGAAAGGTCCGTTCGAAGCAATTGGGCGTTCCTCAAATTTACTGCATACAGCGAGGCTCCGGAAATTTTAGCGTTCGAAAGTACGGCATTCTCAAACGTACCGTAGGAAAGGTCCACAAACCTCATGTCGGCGGCCGCAAAATTGGCGCCGGTCGCGTTGGCCGAAACCAAAATCGTGTGCGCCAACTGGGCTCGGTCGAGAATCGCGGAACGCAGCAAGGCTTCTCGCAAATTGGCTCCTCGTAAGTCGGCTTCGGAAAGATACGCTCCCTCCAGATTGGCGCGCCAAAGTTTTGCATTGATTAGAAAAACTTTGTAACCACGCGCGAACCGCATATTCATGTGATTCAGCTTCGCGCCCACGATTTCCTGCACGGTTTCGTCGGTCCACGCTTCACCCTGCGGCGGGGGCGTCGAGAGCGACGCTTCCGTCACGTCCGCGTACGGCCGGTAACCCACGGATTGAAAAATCATCGACGCCCAGCGTCGCACGCCCGCCGAAGATTCCCCCGCCGATGTGCTGTGGTCGAACGGCAATCCCCGGTTCACGCCGAGAGAGAAAAGAAAAAGGATGCACCCAGTCACCAGCGCCGCGCGCGTGGTTCCCAAGATCATGCGAATGATGTTTCTCGATTTGGGCAGCCGGATGTCACCCGGACGCAGCACTCGCGAGACTACAAAAGGAACGCTTGTCGCCGTGGCCACCGAAAGCGTAATGAGCAGCACGTGCAGAAGTGTTCCGCGGAAATCCTGCTTCGGCAGATAGCGAACCCAGAAAAAGAACATCGTCGCGGGCACAATCCAGTAAGCCAGCGCCGTCGAAAGAACCGTTTCGAACGCGGTCATCGCCGATTTTGTATCGTTCTGCCAACGGAAATGCCGGCGTACCAGCCCCATCAGATACCACGGGCCGTCTTTTTCCAACGTCTGACCATCCCGAAAAACGGCGGGGAGCGCGGCCATGCTTCCCCACAACCTCAACAACAGAAAATGAAATCGCAGAGAAAGAACCAGCAGCACAAGCGGGCCGCCTAGATAAAGCCCGGTCATGGGCAGCACGTTGCCCAATCTCAAGAAGGGTATCGCGGAGGTGTTGAGTAGCAGACGCACATCGGTCGTAAAAGCAACCAGCGCGCAGCAGACCACGCTCAGTCCCACCGTAAGGAAATAAAATCCGCGCGCGATCTTTGTCGCGTCGCCGATCGCTTTCGAACTGTCGACCGCGGAAATCGATTCCGGCAGCACCGCATCGAATAGATTCGTTCCGCCCAGCCGGCCGAACCATAAGCCTTCGGCGCCGTAAAGGTTGGCGCCCATCAAATTCGAGCCTCGCAGCTCCGTTCCCAGCAAATTTGCATTCTGGAGATTCGAACGCACCAGGCTCGCCCCCCGCAAATTGGCCATCGATAAATCCGCACCTGCAAGATTCGTTCGATGCAAAATGGCGCCTTGCAAATTCACGCCGGTGAGGTCTGCTTTGGCTAGATTGACTCCACAGAGGTCGGCCTTTACGCCGGTTTCTCCGCCTGATTCCACCCACATTTTGTGTTGATCCAGAATCTCGGCGAGTTCGAGGAGCGAGATACCGATGGAATCCGCGCCGCTCGCAGGTTCGCTTGGAGCGGAAGGTTCTGTTGCTATTTCGGTCTTCAGTTCTTCAATTTCTTTGATTGCGTCTATTTCCAGGCCCATTCGAACGTTTCCCCCAGATCTTTCTGCCCTCACTCGGACAATCTTGTTCACTTCAGCCCCTCGGGATCGCGCCTACGCACTTTTCAATTCACACGAATTTCTTCGAAGCGAATTCTTCCCGGCCACGGTTTGCATTGCTCCGCCGCCGGACATATTTCTGCTGGGGCTGCCCCTATCCTCTCTCAGCAGAGCTGTGAAAATCGACTGCCCTTAAGTACAGGGCGGCGCACAGGTAACTGCCTAGATGAAACTGGAATGTAGAAATTAGAATAGGAAGGAACAGGAGTAAAGACAAACTACAAATCGGAAACTAGAAACTAGAAATGAGCAGCGGCCACCCCTTCGGGTGGTTGTATGAGCCTGAAAGTCGACCACCGAGGTCTATTGATTCCACAGGACTTAAAATCGACTTTCCGCGGAGAAAAGGGAGAAGTGGCCGACGGCCGGCGATTACGCTTAAACCAACCGGTCTGGAGGTCCCGCTTCCTCCCCCGGGGCCTATACGGGAAAATTAATAGGTGACGTCCTTCCCCTTGGTTACGCCAGACATCGCTCTCGGACCAGCCGATTTGGTGATGCCGGCAGACCCTCCTGCCTGCTTCCGCGCGGCCACGCCCCGGAACGTTTCAGTTGATTTACTTCGCGGCGCGGTTATGGTGTTGATGGCGCTGGACCACGCGCATTTCTTCTTTCGCACCGGCGATTCCGTACCTGAGTACTTGCCGGGGTCCTCGCCGGCGCTGTTTTTTACGCGCTGGATTACCCACTTTTGCGCGCCGGCTTTTTTCTTTCTCGCGGGTACTGGAGCATTTCTTTCCTTCGCTCGCGGGGGGAAAACGATCTCCCAAGTTTCGAGGTACCTGTGGACGCGAGGCTTGTGGCTGATCGTTATGTCGTTCACGATCGTGGGCTTCGCTTGGGTCTCGCTTTTCCCGTTCGTTCACGGTGGGGTGCTTTGGGCTCTGGGCCTTTCGATGATCTTGATGGCCGCCATAGTGCGCCTCCCGCTCCGCTGGATCGCGGCGCTGGGAGTGGGCATCATGGTTACGCACAATCTACTGGATGGCGTAGCTCCGTCCTCGTTTGGCCGCTTTGCAGTGGTTTGGTCCATTCTTCATTATCCGGGCACCTATCCCATCGGTTTCCACCATTACTTTTTCACGCTCTTTACGGTGATCCCCTGGGTGGGAGTGATGGCCGCAGGTTACGCCTTCGGTGCGGTATTGCTGCGGCCCGACCGTCGCAGCGTCTCGCTCCTTTTAGGCTGGTCCATTACGGTGGCGTTCTTCGTGCTGCGTGCTTGGAATCATTTTGGCAACAGCTCGGCGGATCTTGGGGGCGCGTTTCCGGGCAGCCACTACTCGGGCGGTCCGTGGAGTTCACAAGCGACTATTGGCCTCACCCTTGTGTCGTTTTTCAATACCCTCAAGTATCCGGCATCATTGCAGTTTCTATTAATGACCCTGGGGCCGGTGCTGTTGGCGCTAGCGTGGCTGGATCGCGTCAACCCCACGCAGCGGCCGGCGCGCATTCTCTTGGTGTATGGCTGCGTGCCTCTCTTTTACTATGTTCTTCACCTGCTTTTCTTTCACACCTTAGCCGTGTATGTCGCACTGGAGTTCCATCAACGCGCGGCGTGGTTACTCTATGGGGGCCCGCTTTTGATGCCCATCCCCCGCGGTTACGGTCATGGTTTGCCGTTTATCTACGCGATGTGGCTTTTGGTGGTAATCCTGCTGTATTGGCCCTGCAAGTGGTTCATGAACTTGAAACAGCAGCACCCGGACTGGTGGTGGCTCAGGTACTTGTAGGTCTTGCGCGGAAACCGGGAACGTACGGACTCTTTCAAGAGGTTCAAAGTTAGAAGTTGCAGGTTTGAAGCCACTGGTGACTTGTGACTGAGTCCCATTTGGCGCAAAAAAAGTGCCGGGGTAGCTTCGCTGAGGGGCCAAGGCACCCCGGCTTATCCTGCCCGCCTCCGCAGTGAGCGAGCAAGGAACTCGTTGAAAAACCTACTTATCGCAAGGCCGCAAAAGCGCTGCAAGTTCGGCCTGGGGATTTTTTTTCCGACGCAAAAGATCGGGCGGCTGTGAGCCAGGAAACGGGGGGACTTCCCTTCCTGAAGCTCTCTATTGTTGTCGCCGCGAAATACGTACTGCGCTTCGCCGCGGCAGCCAAAACTTATTTTTCTTCGTCGCCGCGAAGGAATTCGTAGCGCTCAATGGCGGCAACCACGCCGACGGCGCCCTCTTCACGGGGCTCGGTGCGCTGCACGCGGCCGAGGCAGCGGACACGTACGGGTCCGGCCAGAGTGATCTCGTTGGGAAGCGTCAAAAGAATTTCGACGGGCGAGCCTTCCCGGACATCCTTGGAAAGGAAGAAATAAACACCGCGGGAGCTGACATCCCGAGACTCGGTGCTGGTTTCTCCGACCGCGGCTCCCGTGGTCCAACGAACGGTGAGCGGCAGCCGCATGGAAAAGCGCTGGGTAGTGCGGCGTTCGGAACCAGTCAAAGCGGTCCTCCTCATTGAAGAGAGAGTGTATCCGGGTAAGGTCTAGGGAACAATAGAACTCCGGATACAAAAACGATTCAATGTTGAGAAGTACTGATGTACTAGGACGCCGCCGCAAATTAGGACTTGCGGGTTTAGGGAATGCTGGCGGAGAAATCACCTTGCCAGAGCCTTAAGCTAGTGGGGAAATTCGGTCGATGGGGCTCTTAAGACACTGATTTTAATAGTTTTACCTAACAGGATCTAGGCCTTGAGACGGGCGGGGCCCTTCGAGTCCCTCAGGGTAACCAAGCCCGCCCCTACGACGGCGAAGCTGGGTTCCAGCGCTAGAAGCCGGAATGGCCGGAATTTTGCGGGTCGTGCTGGAAGCGAGGCCAGGGGGAGTCCATAGGAGGAGAGCCGGAGTCGGAGACGGCGTAGGCGAAGCCTTTGTCGGTGGTGAAGAAGATGGCGCCGTCGGTGGAGATGGCGGGAGCGTCGCGGACCATTCCGTTGATGGCGAGTTTCCATTTGAGATGGCCGTCCGGGGTGAAAGCGGCGAGAGAAGGAACGCGAGTGACTCGTCCCGGCTCGCGGCTATTCAGGCTGAGATAGATGGTGCCATCGGCGGCGAGGGCTAAACCGGAATTGCATTCGGCCTGAACATTCCACTCGCTGTGGCCGTCTGGCAGGACGGCTTTGACGAAATCGGAATCGCAAAAATAAATGACACCGGCGGTGTCGACGACCGGAGAGCCTTGCAAACGGTTGGAGAGGCGGAGCCCCCAGCGCTGCTGGCCTTCAGGACCAATAGCGAAAAGCCAGGAAGGATTGTGGCCGGAGATGTAAACGATGCCGTCTCTGCCGATGGCGGGAAAACCGAGATGGCCGACAGGCAATTGAATGAACCACATAACGTCACCGCGCAGATTGAGGCGGTACAGCCATTGTTGGTGGGCAAGATTGATGGTGTCATTGCCGCCGATGACGGGAGAGGAGCGCCACTCGCCCGGTCCAGGGTCATAAGGCGAGGAGTTGGTTCCGAGGAGGATGTCGTCCCGGGAGCCGGAAGGACTGTAGGTCATTTGCTTCCAAGCGAGGCTGGGGCCGGTGGTCGGGGCGAAGGCGAAGAGATCGGTGTAGTCGTCGGTGACGTAGAGAGCGTCGTCATTGCCAAGAGCCGGCGGAGTGAAAAATTTGTGCTGCGTGGCGTCGGATTGCCAGGTGAGGTTTCCGGAAGCGTCGAGAGCAAAGAGCTTGCCGGATTGGCTCGCGGCGTAGAGCGTGCCAGCGGGCGAAAGCGCCGGGGCGGCGATAACCGGACCGGATGGCAGAGGGGTCTTCCAGAGAAACTTGCCTTGGGGGGAGAGCGCGTAAATGCCGTCGGCGGCGGCGAAGTGGACGGCGCCATTCGGAGCGAGAGCAATGCCAGAGAGTTTGTCTGATCCCGATGCGAAAGACCACAGGATGCGAGGGCCGGGGGCGTCGCTGGAGGAACTTCGATCGGGACCGCGACGGAGCGCGAAAAAGACGGCTAGGCAAATTACAAGCAGCGCGCCGACGAGGGCGAGAACTTTGCTGGATTTCATGGGTCGCATCATTTAGAGTTTTGTTGGCGAGAGTGCCGAGAGGGCACGGAGATCATGGTTCTTCACTGTCATCTGCAGGGTCCGCGCTGGGTAGCACGGCCGGGCAGTCGCGATGGAGCTCGTCCATATATTGATGGACCATCAGAGAAGCTCGCAGAGGGTCGGGCTTGCTGCTGAAACGGTAAGCAAGAAGCGCGGAGCCGGCCGAGTTGAAGTTGCTCCCGGGAGGCGGCCGGTAATTCTTCATGAGCTCTTGCTCATCGAGGATTTGGCCGCGAGTGGGAGTTTGGTCCGGAGCGTCTTCGGTCGGCGCAGGCTTTTGCCTCAGCAAGCAAGAGTCGATGTGCGCGGAAATCATTTCGAGAAGAAGGCGCTGCCACTTGGGATCGTTTTGCAGGTCTTCGATGTCGTTCGCGAGGCGGTCTTCCATGTCGCGCGTGGTGGACCGGGGAAAGACGGTGGTGTAGCCCCAGCTGAGGGCTTGCTTTTCCACCTCGATGAAGCAAGCGCGGCCGCAGCGATTGAGTTGCTTGAGGCGGCGGTTCGCTCCCGGAGCGATGGGGACGCCCGAGTTGGGGGAGAGATCGTCATTGGTGAAAACGCGATGAGGCTTGGGGGAATTGGATTTTGCGGCGGCTGCAACTGGCGTGGTTGTGGCGGGGTCCTTTTTTGCGGGATCTTGCGGCGGCGGCTGGGCAGGCGGAGCACCGGCTGATTGCGGAGGGCAGGCCGCGGCGCGAAGCGGTGCGCAGAGAATTGCGAACAGGAAGAAGGACCGAAGGAGATGGCTCGTACGAACGGGAACGGCGTTCGAGTTTGTTGCGGTGATCATGGGAGAGGGTAGTCCGGGCAAACTCTGGCGGTGGCCTCATTCACCTCGTGCTGCATGATGGTGGCGCGGAAGGGGGCAAAGCGCTGAACGGCTTGCAAGCGCTGAGTCATGAGGCCCGAGGAATTCCTATATTGCAAGATCAGCTTGCGCTCGTGCTCGGCAAAACGTGAATGAACGTCATTTCGGACATATTCCGGCACCACACCTTTGCCGACGATCTTTGCCACTCGGCGCTGGATGTCGCAATAGCCGCTTGCCGCCTGGAGAGCGTCTTGCAAGTAGGAATTCCAGACCTTGTCATCGCCAATCTCGTGACGCGCGAGCGTCAACTGATTCTGAAACTCGGCTTCGCGCTCGGGACCAAATCCCATTTGCGCCCGAAGTTCCGCTTCGCAGGAGAAATCACAGACGAGATTGTTTTCCTCGCCGTCGAGATCGCTCAAGTCAATTGGTTTTGACGGCTTGGCCAAGTCTTCTTCGGTGATGACTTTCTTTTGTTGAACGGCTTTCTGGAGCGGCGTTGAGCCGTTTGACGGGGCCGGAGAAGGATTCGAGGAAGCTGCCGCAGATTGCTGGGCCGCTGGGGCAGGAGCAGGCTGGGCAGGGGGATTATCGGGTGACTGCAATGGCGCAGGGACGGTCGCGCTCGCGCCAACAGCAGTCAGCAGCAAGACGAAAGCAATGGAATGCCGGAAGCTTTGCGCAGACCTGAGCAACGCGCGCTTGGAAGAACCGCTGCGGCGGAGATCACGGATCAACGGGGTCATCCGTGTCTTCCGGAGGCGCAGGGACATTGATCGTGCAGGTGGCGTGAACCAGTTTGTCAACCTGCATGTGCATATATTGGGCCTGAATAGCATCGGGCGAGACTTTGCTGATGTGCGCGTTGGCGCGGTCCAGCGCGGCGTTCAGACGAGCGCGAATCTCGCGAAACTTCGCTTCGTACTGGCGTTCGACGGCCAGCTCGCTCGGCGTAATGTTGCGAGGATCGGCAAAACGCTGAAGGTCCTGTGTTTTCTGAACTTGCGTCTCGCACGCTTGTCCCTGGACGCCAAGGATCTCGCCGAGCGTCTCCTGCCAGGCCATATCACGCTTCCCTGTTTCGACGGCATCGAGAAGCGCTAGTTTCCATTTGGCACTGTACACGCCGTTTGCTCCGGCGCGCTGCGCCACTTGATCGAAGCAAGTGCGGTCGCAAGTATTCAGTTGCTGCAGAATGTCGCGCGAGCCCGCGATGGAAATGTCGTGAGGACGGGCGTCGATGTCGTCGTTGGTAAAAACTTTGTGCGGTTTTGCGGGAGGCTTCGCTGGAGAATCGGGAGTCGCGGTTGCCGGCTTGGCGAGAGTCTGTGGACAATTTGCCATGCAAGGCGCGGAAGTGGGGTTGCTCGGCGATGCTGGCGGAGCGCTCGTAGGATCGGCCGACTGCGCGACGGCGCTCAGCCCGGTGGTCAGGAAAATGATTGCCAAAGCAAAAATGTGGCGGCGCACGGAGGGATTTCTCCTTATCCACTGGTACTTTCATTTTATCGCACGTTGGCGCGTGCGGAGGGAGGAAGTCGACTGTAGTTACCGTAAACGATATGAGCAAATGCAGGATAAAGAGCCATTTGTTCCCCACAAAGCTATCAGCGGGTTGCTCCTGCAGCCATATAGAGGAAAGAAAGCAAATGATTCAACAAGAACTCCTGCAGTCCGGGGACCAGGAGGAAAGTAGTTGCTACTAGATGGTTGCGATAGCAAGTGAAGTTGAGGCGGTGATGAATGGTCGATAAGAATTGAGACGCGCTTACGATTGATCGGTCGACCGGTGGTGAAGCGCCCCGACCGTAGCCCCGGCAAGGTCGGGGCAGGCGGGATGTGCTACGACTGATCGATAAGTCGGTGGTGTATGGCGTATAACGCCAATTCGAGGCGGTCGGAGACGCCGAGCTTGTCGAAGATGTTGTGCAAATGGTTCTTGACGGTTTGCTCAGAGATGAAAAGCTTCTCGCCGATTTCCTTGTTGCGAAAACCTTGCGCGACCAGCTGGACGATTTCTTTTTCACGGTCGCTGAGCAGCGGCTTTTCGCGGCGCGGCCCGGATTCGCTGGATTTCGAGAACGCTTTCATGACCTCCGCAGTCATGCGATTATCGAGCCAGATTTCGCCGGCATGCACGCGATGAATACTTTTCACCAGGAGGTCGGTGGCGGATTGCTTCAGGACGACGCCGCGTGCGCCAAGACGCATCGCGCGAACCACGTCGCGATCATCTTCCGCCGCGGTCAAAACGACCACGCGGGTGGGCAGCGTATCAAAATTAACTTCCTCTAATACCGCCAAGCCATCTTTGTCCGGCATACGCAGGTCGAGAAGAAGAATATCGGGCTTGAGCTTGGCGAGAAGCTTGATGCACTCCGCGCCGTTCTGAGCCTCACCAACGATGGTGATGTCTTCGTCGGAATCGAGAAGCTTCCTCAGACCATCGCGAAAAATCGCGTGGTCATCGGCTAGTAGTACCCGTATTTGCTGTTTAGTCGTAGTCTTTGCCATAACTTATGTCTTGCAAACCGTAAAAAGCCCGGAAACCCCATTTATGTCAGGGTTTGTAAGTACCAACCCTGAAAAACCTCACCCGAGTGGAACTTCAATCGTTAAACGCGCTCCATGCCCCGGGTTTGACTCGACAGTCAAAACCCCTCCCACGGTACGCGCGCGCTCCTTAATGGAAATGGGACCCAGCCGCAACCGATCCAATTCATCACCGGTAAACCGCCCAGCAAAACTAAACCCCTCACCATTATCGTCCACAACGAGTACTAGACGGCTGTCATCCTGCGACAGTTTTACCACGACATGGGAAGCCTTGGCATGCTTTTTTATGTTGTTGAGTGCTTCTCGGTAAATCTGGAAAATCTCGCGACAGACGCGGTCGGGAGCGCGCAACTGGGCCGAATCGATGAGCAAATCCAGGGCAACCGTGCATTCATTGCGGTAGCGCTCGGCGAATCCGCGCATTAAATCCACCAAATCGGCGCTCTGTACACGGAGGGGGCGGAGGTCCGTAACGGTCTGACGGAGTTCGGCGCCTTCGTTTTTGACGGTCTGTTGGAGGCTGGCGAGGCTGTTGACGGCCTGGTCCGGCGCGGAGGGAAGGCGGCGGCGCAGCACGTCCAACTGGATTTCGATGCTCAACAGGGTCTGAAGAATGCCATCGTGGAGGTCGCGAGCGATGCGGCTGCGCTCGGCTTCGATGGCTCGAGCTCGTAAGTGCCTCAAAAGAAAGATGTTCTCGAGGGTGGGGGAGACATGCCCGGCAATGCTTTCGAGCCAGGCTAAGTCCTGCTTTTGAAATGGTTTACGCCCATTTAGGAGAAAAATTCGACCGCTCGCTTGCCCTCCCTGGTCAAATGCCACGGTTAGGAAAGACCGCACCTTCAGTTCTTGTTGGGCTGGGCCGGGCAGGCGGGGGAGATTCTTAATTACCCGGCCGTCCCGCCGATCCCACCCGAAGCCGGAACCAGGCCCGCTTAGCGAGTTCCAGCAAATCGCGGCATCCATGTCGTCGAGCAAGAAGCCGTCGGTGCGCGAGAGCGGCATGCTTTCTGGTACCAACCGCTCGCTTTCGCCGGCTTTCAGCCGCCACAGAAAAATGCGTTCTAGGTCGGTGTCGCGAAAGAGCAAAAGAGCTTCTTCCGCGGCGAACGTGGTCGCCAGCTCGTCGAGAAAGAGGCGCAGAGATTCGGCGAGCCCTTGATCCACTTGCATCGTGGCATTGATGCGCGAGAAGAAATCGATCTGCGAGACAAATCGCCGGTTGAGATCGCCAAGATACGCCAGGCCCGCGCCGCCCGCGAAGGTTCCAGCCAGCAGCCCCAGCCAGGCGACCACACGCATCCAATCCATTTCGCCACGGCCCGCTGTCCGCAAAACGAGAACGAGCGATAGCGCACCGGCCAGGGGAACGGTTAAGCCAAGTCCCCAACGAATGCCTCCCGCGTAGCAAAGGAACATGAAAGGAAACCAAACCGGCACCGTGGATGGACTGATGTAGATGAAATATCCGAGGGCGAACAGATCGCACACCAAGGGCAGGTGCCACGAGCGTTTGCGGAGCAACCGCTCCAACTGCGTGACCAGGAGCGAAACGATCAAATAAGCAATCAGAAACGAGACGGAGCGCTGTAATTCGCGCGATGGCGGCTGCTCCAGCACAGCCAGCAGCGCGAGCAAAATAAAGACCGGTCGAGCATAGACGATCTGCCGGTCAAAATGGTGACGGTCCGTTTGATGGGGGCTCATGCGCGGGGACGCGTGTCCTGTCAAGTCAGTCTAGCAAGCCGACGGAGTCCGTGGCGCGATGGTTTCCTGTCTGTAACGGAGTGAATATCGTGCCGGTGAACGCAGTCTTTCGGAGCTGTTGCTATCCTGTTTGTAACTGATAGGAAATGCGGGCTGATGACGTCCCGCGACGGCAGTGCGGAATAGCCCATACTAGTTGGCGGCATCCTGTCTTGCCATTTCTGTTGCTCAAATGCCCTGTGAAAAGGAATTGGGATGACTCGAGGAATCAGGATCGCCGCGCTGGCGTGTCTTTGGCTTGTCCCGACCTTGCTTCTTTCGACCAGCCTGCTCTCCGATTGGACTTTCGTGTGGGAAAGAGTCCATGTGCCCTCTTACACGCCTCCCTTTTTGGATTTGCGTTCTATCACCAGCGGCTTGAAAACAGTGCAACACGGCGGCGATCCTCTCATCGCAAATCCCCGCGATCCTCTGCGCCGTACCATGAACTATCCCAGGATCTGGCTACATCTTTTCGCGTGGATGGGCATCAACGATTCGAACTTGTGGATGGTAGGCATCGCTTTCTGTGGACTCTACTTGGTTGGAGTTTCCTGGCTCATTTTGCAAACCCAGCGTGCACTGGACGCCGTGATCCTTCTCGTTGCCGGATTATCCATGTCGGCCCTTTTCGCAATCGAGCGCGGCAACAGTGACCTACTGATTTTCTCGCTGGTCTTGCTCGGGTGCGTGTCGAAAAACAAATACTTCAAGCTGGCCGCATTCTTCACCGCTGCCGTGCTGAAAATTTTCCCCATCGCCACGCTACTCGCGGACATCCTTCGACGGCCGCTTCGCAAAAGCGCAGCCGGCATAGCGTTTCTAGCGGCTGCCTTTGCCCTATTTGCCTGGGAATGGCGTGATTTGCGAGCTATCAAGGCTTCCACACCGGTTTCCACCACGCTGTCGTTTGGATTACCGGTGTTGCTGGCGCAAGCTCATTACCTGAGTCCAATACAAGTGGCCCTTGGCTTGTTCGCAATGGTCATAATTCTGACGGCCGCCTGGCTCGCGCGGCCAGCGATCGAGCAATCTGCGCTGGAGTCCACGTCCGGAGGAATGTTCGTGATTTTCGGCTGTGTCTATCTCTTCTCCTTCGTCATCGCTTCGAACTGGGACTACCGGCTGATCTTCTTGCTGCCCACGCTCCCGTTTGTACTTGATTCTGCACGCGACCGCCGTTCCAAGACCTGGGCAATCGTCTATGTCGGCGCGCTGCTTCTAGCAGCAAACTCGTTCTTCGCTGGCGTCTATCAAGGCATTCCGGCCATTGATTTGGCGTCGGTGATTTTGTTGATGCTGCTGTTGACAGTACTTTTTCCAGCCCTGTGGAAATCCGCTTGGAAACGCGAAAGCTTCCCGAGCGAACCGGCTATCTAATTTGCGGGGCGCGAACCACATGGCGCGGGATGACGCGAAATTTTATTCCGCCTCGGCCTATTCGGTGAGTGCTTGGATTCCGTTGCTGGCGCCCACGCCAGCGCTACGCGGCGCGGCCTGCGGCGCGGAACGATTCCTTCGCGGCAAACCTGATTTTCCAGGCGGCGGAGGCAAATTTGAAATTCCGCATGAAGGTATTCTTCGATTCACCCTCCGGTCGTTTCACCCAGCGGGTGGGGACTTCCGTCGCGTGAAATCCCAGGCGCACCGGCTTTAGCAGCATCTCGGCGCAAAATTCGTGCCGTCCGTATTCCCAGTTGACGCTGCGAAGCACTTCCGCGGTCATTAAACGGTAGCCGAAGGTGATGTCGTGAATTTGAATGCCGTACAGCGTCCGGAAGATCAAGTTGTACCCGTAGTTCAAGACTAATTTGAAAGGATCGTAGCCGCTAAAGCTGCCGCTGCGAAGCCACCGGCTGGCGCAGACAATGTCCGCGCCGGTTTGCTGTGCGGTTTCGGCCATCAATCCGGCGTCGTCCGGGTTCGTTTCCAAATCGCTCGAGAGAATCAATCCATGCGTGCCGGTCATGTGCGGAATCAATTCGCGATAGGCCCAGCCAATGCCAGGTTTTTCGGATTGAACGTAAGTTTTGACGAGCAGATCAGTCTGCGCAAGTTTATGGCACAGCGCCAGGCATTCCGGGTTCGATTTGGGTGAAACCATGATCAAAAACTCCCCAAGCAGCGGCCCCAGACTGGCTTTCAATCGTTCCAGCGTCGCTAGGAGCAAATCCGTTTCCGAGTAAACCGCTACAAGAGCGCTGATTTTCATTGGCGTTTGGTTTGCCATGGCGATTTCACTTGCCTCCTTGAATGGTCCGGCAGCCTTTCAGCCAGGCCCTCATGTGATAACCGACCTGGTGAAAATAGCCGCGTGCCGGATCGCTCCACATCGAGCCTTGAAAGTTCTCAACCGCGTCTTCAAGCTGATAGCTGAGCGATTCGAAAACCTCCGAGTACGTTTTTCCTTCGAGCTTGACCTCGCGCAGCCACGGCAGAATATCTTCCAGGAGAACGATGCAAGCCCATTCGCGTCCCGCATCCTTCAAGTAGTTGTGCGAATTGCGTTTGTGATCCACAAGCGGAGAACCGAAGCGCACGGCGCCGCCCAGATGTTTCACGCAGGCTTGCGCAAAATAACCTGAAAAAATATCGCCGTAGCGGTCAATCATGGTGCCAGAAATAGGGTAACCCATTCGAATGAAGTAATACGCAGGGATCACTTCGCGGCGCAGCGCCGTGTTCTGGGTGTTGACCGGGGCCCATGATTTTTGTCCCAGGACTAGGGAACGCCCGGCAAATCCCTTGACGCGCGGCGAGGACACCAGCCAGGTGATGGCGTCGACGTCTGGATCGATCAACCACAATCCGGCATTCACATGGATGTCCGCTTGGCCCTTCTTGATTTTCCAGTCTTCAGCCTTATGCCGAGCGAAATACGGAAATCCACGCGGGTACGGCCGGGCAGAGGTAGCCCAGTCGAGCATTTCGCAGATATTCAGGAAGCCTGTTGCGGATTCCGCCTGCTCGAGTTCGCCGGGCTTAGCGGTCACGATGGAGTGCTCGCCGAAGAAATCGTGGGACTCGATGCAGTAGTTGTCGTCATCAATGGACAGCAGAAAATCGCTGCCGGCCTCGAGGGCCATCAGATAGCCAATGTTGCGCCGGTTGTCCGAATCGTAGGGAACGATTGCCGGATCGAGACCCAAGCGGCGAAGGAATTTCTCCTGCTCTTCGAGCGCCGGGCATAGACAGCGCAACCCCCGTGCAGACATTTTCTCGCAAGCCTGACGCGCCGAGGGAGGCGTCTTGCGGTCGGCGATCAAAATCACTTCCACCTGATCGAGGTGGCCATATTTCTTAAAATTCGCGTGGTACTGCTCGAGCACCGTGGGCTCAAAAATCGTAGTGACCACCAGACTCGCGCGTATCCCCGCCGCGGAGGAACTCTTTTTCATGGCTTCGACTCGCCTCTCGACCCGGAGTCCGGATCGTCTTTTTTTATTGCTACTCACGCCATTCCCTTTCGGCTCCGTCCAATTCGCGCGGGTTCAGAACGCCCATGACCAGCTTATCCTTCCAGCCGGTGCCAGGCATGCCAGCAAATCCCGAGCATGCGGAATCCGTTGGCAAACACTCGGGTCATCTTGGTAACCCCGTGGATGCGTTCCTGGTAGTGTACGGGGACTTCGACAATCTCGAGGTGCAGCTTGCTAGCTCCAAACAGCAGCTCGTAATCGCCCCAGAGATCCTTGATTCCCCAGCTTCCAAGGTTTGCTTCCATGCGCGCCCAGTCCCTCCGCCACAGCACTTTCGTCCCGCAAAGAGTGTCCTTAATGCGCTGGTCCAAAAGAAAAGAAAACAGGAGCCCGAAAAATTTGTTACCAATCTCGTTGGCAAATTTCATGGCCTTGTGCTGCATGGGGTAAATCAAGCGGCTGCCATTGATGAAATCGCCGCGGCGGCTGGCCAGAGCGCGCAGGAACATGGGCAATTCCTCCGGCATGACGGACAAGTCGGCATCCAGGATCATGAGAGCGTCACCACGCGCGGCACGAAACCCGGTCCATACATTTTCGGCTTTACAGATCCCCGGGCCCTCGATAAGGCGGATTTCTTTCTCCGGATAGAGGGCCTGCATGCGCCTAACTTCGTCAACAGTGCCATCGGTGGATTTGTCGTCGCAAAAAAGTATTTCCGTTTGCCGGCCCATCGCCGGAATACGTTGCACCGCCAGCTGAATGTTGCCCTTCTCATTCCGGCAAGGGACGATCACCGAGACCGTCACTTCTCGATCGTCAAAGGGCTCTGGAATTGGCCGGGCCACCATCACCTGCATAAGGCAAAGGCGCCGCAATCCCGGCAAGCGCGCTAGCAGGCGATTCATGAAGGTGGAGAACAGCGGCAGCCACTTTGGAAAAAGCAGCAAGCGATGCTTGCGGACCGGACGAAATCCGGCCAGCCTCAGGAAACCGCGAATGTCGTTTTCGCTGATCCAGTTAGGCTCCACGAATTTCGAGCGTAAGCCCAGTTTGCTGGCCAGCTGGAGAACGGGTTGCCATAGATGGTTGTAATTGATCACCACGACTTGGGTCTCGGTAGTGCAATGCTGACGCAAACGTTCGAACGCACGCAAAATGTCAACGGTGTCAAAAATATGATCGAAGAGGATGTAGTCAAACTGCTGGTTTAGATCCAGATCCTCCGGATCACACCGCACAAAATGACAAGTCGGATGCAGCGTGCGGGCGCACTCGACCATGACTTCGCCGATTTCCACGCCTACCCCATACTCCGGCATCACCGCAGCCAGTAAGTGGCCCGTCTCGCATCGCACGGCCAATACGCGTTTCCCCGGTTCAACGATGTGCTGGAGCACTTTCTTAAGGCAATCGTAGAAATATTCGTTGGCGCTTATCCACTTGTCGCGATTCGGCGCGATGCGGTCCTGAAACTCGCTCCTGGCCTGGCGCATTTGTTCCAGAGCCTGAGGACCCCAGCTCTTGTTGGTTTGCGGTTCTCGTTCAGCGGCAATCATGGAAGTTCGTTTTCTGGCTTGCGTTCCCAGACAAATGCCGTCCACTCCCCGAAGGAGACTCTAGAGGGCGTAAGGGGTCCGACTCGCCGGTAATGTGAGAAGAGGTAGTTCCCCATCGTCTGGTCAAAATCCACGCCCAACCGCAGGCCTCCCCCTTCAGGGAAAATCCGGTTCGACCAGAGCAAATAACGCACATTCCCGTGCTCGATTTCCTGTAGTAATTCGTCCGTCATTCTTCCGGGAGCGACGAGCCCCGGCGTAAACGCAAAGACGCGTGTCGGGCAATGCGTGCCGGACAGAAAATACAAGCTGGTATCTTCCGGGACGGAAAGAACCGCTTCGCCCAGCGCGTTCTTCTCCTTCATGAATCGAATCGCAGCTCCATAAGTCTCGGCTCTTTCTTTGGACACGCGAATGTTTCCACGCTCGGTAATCAGCCATGCGGGGCGCGGAAACTGAGCGAAGTCCGCCGGAGCAGCGGCCAGTGGCACCGCTAGACATCCAAGAGAGATCACAACTTCAGCTGCCAGCGCGAACCGCGGCGAGCGGCCGGTCGAGCGAACTACCGAACGCATCAGGATGAGAAGGCAGAGCAAGGCTGGGCCGTTGTAAAAGATCGGATATTCCGCAGCAATCATCTTGAGCAGAATCCGAAAAGCAAACAGACCCGTAAAAGTCATCAACAGCGCGAGCTCCAGGCTCCTCTCGGCTGCGGGCCGCCACAGGAAGTACCACCAACTCGCGAGAGCCGCCAGCACAGCATACAGAACCGCGTCTCGAGGGAAGAAGATGGCGCTCATCTGCTCAAACCAGTTCAGATAAACAACGAAATACATTAGAGCGAGAAAGAATAATACCGCGCGCAGCACCACGATTTTTCGCCCGGGCCGTACCCGGCTTGCCAGCAAGTGCACTCCTTGGATCAGCGACAGAAGAATCATGGTTCGCTTGGCGGCTTCCGTGAGCGCCGGCAGCGTAATCGCAAAGCCGGTGTGGGCTAGCCAGGCTTTTCCCAGCGTCCTCATGAAGTATGAGCTGGGCCAGCTCATCAGGTTTTCCTGGGTGATGAATTCGACTCCGCGCAGCGAAATCATCCACAGAACGACACCAGCGCACACCACCACGCCTGGCAGGCAGACGGCAATGTCTCTCAGCAGTTCCATCCACGATCGCTGCCGGTAGGCCTTCGCAGCGATCAAGAGGGCCAGCGCGACGTAGCACGCCACTCCCAATTCGAGTTTGAGTAGCAAGGCCGCGGCCGCGGCCGCCCCCGCGCCGAAAATCCAGAGCCGGTTTTTGGAGGCCGAAGACTGAATTACGATGTAGAGAAACACGCAGGAAACCAGGCAACCGTAGACCGTGGCATAACTATACGGCAACGGAAATGAAAAAAGCGTGGGACGAAACGCCTGGCAGAGCACCGCGGCTCCAGCTGTCCAGCCGGCCAAAGTCGCTGAGAGCTTCATCCCGGTAAGGTAAAGGAAAATCGCGCAACCCAACGCCGACAGTGACCCCGCCCAGCAGAGCACTTCTAAATGAACTCCGAACACGCGGTAAAGAAAACTGTTGAAGTACGGAGCCAGCGGCCCATAGAGGTACCAGATGTCGCGGTAAAGTGTCTTCCCCTCGGCGAGCGCGCTGGGAACATACAATTCCCGCCCCGAGTCAATCGTAAGGTTCCCCCACCCCCCCCAGGTTCCATACATCCACGCGGCCCAGATCGCCACCAGAACAAGTAGCCCTCCGAGCGTTTTCAGGTTCCAGGAATCGGGCGGGCCAGATGCGACCCGCGAATAATACCTGTCGAGCAGCTGGGAAGCTCGGGGGGCGGACCTCTCCTCGGCCGCTTGCGCGGGCAATATGGATGTAGCCATTTTCTTGAAATTAAGGATAACAAGAGCGGGCTCGCGGTCTGCTCCGAGAAACGCCTGCCCGTGCCCTAGATGAAACGCCCCTGTCCACTTTTCGAGGCGCGGAATTTAGCGTAAACTAAGGTTGTTCTAGGAATGGTGGGAGTAGCTCAGCTGGTAGAGCGTCGGTCTGTGGCACCGAATGTCGCGGGTTCGATCCCCGTCTCCCACCCCAACTTGACCGTTTTCCATTGCTCGCTAAAATTCCCGCTCAAACTTCATGCTGTCGGTAGTCTGGTCTCGTCAAGTCTGGCGTTGCACTCATCTTCTGCAGAAAACTTGCTTTACATCGTATTTCTCAAAGACCGTGTCGGCGGTCAAAACCAGGCCCTCCGTATGCGCTTGCGCTATGAGCATGCGGTCGAAGGGACCCGGACGCAAGAACAAGAGGAGCACCGGCGTCGCCCCTCATTTCGCAATTCCCCGCTTTCTGACTATCATGCATCATGACCAGGATCCGTTGTCGCGGCGTGCTCTTTGATCTAGACGGCGTACTTGTGGATTCCACGCCCGCGGTGGCCCGCGTTTGGGCGTGGTGGGCGGGCCAACACGGTTTCGACCCGGATGAAGTCGTCAAAAAAGCGCACGGACGGCCCAGCCTCACTACCATTCGGGAACTCCTCCCCAACGCGGACCACGCCGCCGAAGACCGCGAAGTCGAGCGCCGTGAAATCGCGGACACCGATGGAGTCATTCCCTTGCCAGGCGCGGTGGAGTTGCTGCAAGCGCTCCCTTTGCATCGCTGGGCTATCGTCACCTCCTGCACGCGAGCGCTGGCGCATGTGCGCATCGGCACGGCCGGATTGCCGAAACCCAAGCATCTGGTCACCTCGACGGATGTGCAGCACGGTAAGCCCGCCCCTGAGCCCTACCTGAAAGGTGCGCAAATTCTGGGCGTGCCAGCGAGCGAATGCATTGTCTTTGAAGATGCACCCGCGGGCATTCGCGCCGGCAAAGCAGCGGGAGCCCGCGTCCTGGCGCTGCGTACCACCGCACCTGACGCCGAACTCCAGCACGCCGGCGCGGACTGGATCGTCGATAACTGCGCCAATCTTTTTCTGGATTCCTCGGCAACGGACGAAGAGTTCTTGCTTCTCGCGCGTCGAACAAAATAGTCCTGGGGTTCGTACAAACAGGTAGAATCTCAGCTTTGCCAAACCATCAAACACCAGTCTGTTTCGAGGAGAGAACGATGATCCGAGTGAAAAACTTGAGCGTGCTTCTGACTTTTGTCTTGCCGGTGACCGCCATTGTCGCGGGAGCGCGCGCGCAGGAAAAAGACGCCAAACCTGCCGATAAGCCCGCCGAGGCCGCCCCGGCCGCACCTCCTAAAGAAGAATCTTCCGTCACCGAACACAGCATTAAAATCGCCGGCCAGACCATTCCCTACAAAGCGACCGCGGCAACGATTCTCTTGAAGAACGAAAAAGACGAACCCGCCGCGCTGATTTATTTCACCGCCTACACACGCAGCGACGTCAAGGATCCCAGCCAGCGCCCCGTCTCCTTTGTTTACAATGGCGGGCCCGGCTCCGCCTCGGTCTGGCTGCACATGGGCTCCTTCTCCCCGCGCCGCGTGGTCACCGTGAACGCCGAGGCCACGCCACCCGCTCCTTATAAACTCATCGAAAACCAATACTGCCTGCTGGACAAAACGGATTTAGTCTTCGTTGATCCCGTCGGAACAGGCTTCAGCCACGCCGCGGGCAAAGCACAGGACAAGGATTTCTGGGGCGTCGATCAGGACGTTAAATCTCTGGCGCAATTCGTCAATACTTATACCAGCCGCAACAACCGTTGGAATTCCCCGAAATTTCTCATCGGTGAAAGCTACGGCACCTTCCGCTCCGCCGCGCTCTCCAATTATTTGCAGTCGCATGACGGCCTGTATTTCAACGGCATCGTGCTGATTTCTTCCGTGCTGAATCTCGGCACCATTTCCTTCAACGCCGGCGAAGATATGCCTTACATCTTCTACTTACCCAGCTACGCGGCTACCGCCTGGTATCACCGAGTGTTGAAAGACCGGCCTGAAAATTTGAATTCCTTTCTTAACGAAGCCCGCAAATACGCGCAGTCCGATTATGCGGACGCGCTCATGAAAGGCTCCACCCTAGGTGAAGCCGAAAAAGCCGCCGTCGCCAAAAATCTTTCCCGCTTCACCGGTCTCAGCGAAGACTATCTCGTCAAAGCCAATCTGCGTGTCAACCTGCCGCAGTTCATGAAAGAACTGCAGCGCAGCCGCGGCTTGACCACTGGCCGCCTCGACGCACGCTTTTCCGGCTGGAGCTACGATTTGCTCGGCGAATATGCCGAATACGACCCTCAGGACACCTCGATCACCGGGCCGTTTACCGCGGCATTTAACAACTATGTCCGAGAGGAATTGAAGTTTGGACAGGACAAGACCTATCACACCGCATCGGACGAAGCCAATCAAGCCTGGGATTGGAAGCACCACGGCGGCGGCGACAATTTTGGCTTCCCCGGCTCGCCGAATGTCGAAGGCGACCTGATTCAGGCCATGCTCACCAATCCTCATTTGCAAATTGAAGTAGAAAACGGCCTCTACGATCTCGCCACGCCTTTCCTGGCTACCGAATACACTATGGAACATCTCGGCCTGCCGGACAAACTCCAGAAGAACATTCGCCTGCAGTATTACGACGCGGGGCACATGATGTATCTGCGCGACGAAGATCTCGCCAAACTGAGAACCAACATCGCCGGGTTCATCGATGGCGCGTCCAAGCAATAGCTAGAGAAAGGAACCGCCTGCCCCTAAAATAATTTAGCCTTCGCATGCGGCCGCTACCGCTCTGACGGTGGCGGCTGTACTTTTTTTTGACGCCGACCTGCCCATCCGGGCAGTAACCTTCAAGAAATCGCACGCCAAGCCGCCCTGGCCGCAGGTATCGCTTCGCTTACAATGGAAAAGTCGTCAAGAAAAGCAATTTACTCCAAATCACGCGATGCCCTGGCTTCTCGGACCTCGCAAGGATCATCTCAACCCATGGCCACTTCGACGCACACCGTTCCGCAGCAGACGACTCCCACGCAAGTGCCAGCGCCTTCTGCGGCCCCTGCCGCCCAGCGCACCATTCACACCGCGCAGCTCGTCACTGCCATGCTGAAGTCCAGTCCGCACGTCAGCGACTTGATCTTCTCCCCGGGGCGCGCTCCCCAAATCGAAGTGAGCGGTCAGCTCACGGAGCTCAAGTTCAAAGGACTGGAGTGTCTGAGTTCGCAGGACACGCAATCTATTGCCAACGACATCATGGGAAAAAACGAGACGCCTGTTCGCAAGCTCGAGCAGGAAGGCTCAGCAGACCTCTCATACGGAATTTCGGGCGTGGCCCGTTTTCGCGTGAATATCTTCAAGCAGCGGGGAAGCTGCGCCATCGTTATGCGTGTCGTTCCCGACAAAATCCCGGGATTCGAGGAGCTGAGCCTGCCGGAGGCATTGAAGGAAATAGTGGATTTGCGTAACGGCATTGTGCTTGTGACGGGTCCGACGGGTTCCGGAAAGTCGTCAACTCTCGCCGCCATCCTTGATAAGATGAACGAGCAAAAGGCCTACCACATCCTTACGATTGAAGATCCCATCGAATTTCTTCATCGCCACAAGAAAGCGACCATTCATCAGCGCGAATTGCACTCCGACACGCCAACTTTTGCGCTGGCTCTGCGCGCGGCGCTGCGGCAGGCGCCCAAGGTCATTCTCGTTGGCGAAATGCGTGACCGGGAAACGATCGAGATCGCTTTGGAGGCTTCCGAAACGGGCCACCTCGTCATGTCCACATTGCATACCATTGATGCGTCGAAAACCGTAGAACGCATCGTTGGAGTTTTCCCCATGGCCGACCAGCAGGCCATTCGTTCTCGGCTCTCCAAAGCCTTCCGCTTCATCGTATCTCAGCGCTTGCTCCCGAAGAAAGACGGCAAGGGACGTATCGCCGCCGTCGAAATCCTTAAGTCCACCATGCGCACCCGGGAATACATTGAAAAGGGTGAAAGCGACGGTAAATCTCTTCTTGACGCCATGCGCGACGGCACCACCGAGGGAATGCAGTACTTTGATGGCGAGATTGAAAGGCTCATCCGCGCCGGTATCGTTGACTTCGAAACCGGAATAACTTATTCGACGAATGTAGGCAATCTTCGCTTGGAAATGGCCGACTTCCTTGACGAGCGCCCAGGCTCCAGCCACCATGCGCCAAGCAAGCCCGCGGCCCGCGACCCCCACGCCACGACAGAGATCGAAATAGAGCGCTAGACCAGTCGGTGCTTTCCCTCTCGGCAACTCCTAGAACCATCCGCCTTTCTACTTCTTCCGGCGCGTGCCACAATCCAAAGCAGAAAACTCGCACCTTTGATGAGCGACTTCACTGACATTCTGTCATCGGGCGTACCTTACGCGCTGCACGTACTTCTGCCCATCGCCACTTTCTTCTCTTTTCCCGCTATATTTTTCCCGCGCTTCACTGGAAAAATATTCCAAGCTGTGGAGTCCTTTTTTTCGCGCTTCGCCGAGCGCAAAACTCTCGCGGTCATCACTGTTTTCTTCACCGTCATCGCTGCCCGCCTCGCCGTTCTGCCGCGGTTGCCGGTACCCGTCCCCGGAATCCATGACGAATACAGCTACCTGCTACTCGGCGACACGCTCGCCCATGGCCGCCTCAGCAATCCTACTCATCCCATGTGGATCAGTTTCGAGTCCTTTCACATCAATTGGATTCCCACGTATTCCTCGAAATATCCGCCTGGGCAAGGAGCCGTCTTGGCGTTCGGCCAATTGCTGGGACACCCTTGGATCGGTGTGCTTCTCAGCGCCGCCGCGATGTGTGCCGCGATTCTCTGGATGCTGCAAGCCTGGCTGCCGGGAAGATGGGCGTTGCTCGGAGCGGCACTCGTCGCGCTGAAATTCGGAATCGCCAGCTACTGGATCAACAGCTATTGGGGCGGAGCCCTCGCGGCCATCGGTGGGGCACTCGTGCTAGGCGCGATGCCCCGAATCGTGCGTCAAGCGCGCACCCGCGAAGCTTTGCTCCTCGGCCTGGGAATGGCCATTTTGGCAAACACCCGTCCCTTCGAGGGCTTCCTTTTCTGTCTCCCCGTGGCCGTCTGGTTCCTCCGGTGGCTGGCGGGAAAAACCAAATCGCCAGCCACGCCGCGAGCGCGCGTCGTCCGGATTTTCGCTCCACTTGCCGTTGTGCTCGCGCTTACATTCGCCTTCATCGCCTACTACAACTGGCGGCTCACTGGCAGTGCCTTCCTCTTTCCCTACTCTTTGAACTCCCAGACCTATCGCACCACTGGATTGTTCTTGTGGGACGGTCCCAAGGAGCCTCTCGAATATCACAACCAGCAGTTCGAGGATTTCTACAACGGCTGGGAGCGCGAGGATTACCAGCACACCTGGCATGATACTTGGAAGGTTACTGCGGAAAAATTTACGCGCAGTGGGAACACTTACTTTTGGTGGGGCGCCCTGTTGCTCTTGCCCGGCCTGCCTTTCGTATTTTTCGACCGCAGGATGCGCTTGCCGATTTTGATTTTCGTGATAGGTACAGCCGGATTCTTGGCCTTGATCTGGTCAATGCCTCATTACGTCGCGACACTCACCTGCGTGATTTTTCTGCTGCTCGTCCAGGCGATTCGCCACCTGCGAGCCATCCGTCTCCGCGGGCGCCCGCTCGGCCATGCTCTTTCCTGGGCCCTCTTCATTCTCCTGGCCACCGAAGTTTCTCTGGCCGTCAAACACCACAAATGCGACCCTCTGGATTGGACCTGCAAAGGAGACCCCAGTCGCGAAACTATCGCAGAAAAGCTTTCCAGTACTCCGGGCAAGCACCTCATCATGGTGCGCTACAGTGAAGATCACAACCTGCACGACGAATGGGTCTACAACGGCGCGGAAATTGATTCCGCAAAAGTTCTCTGGGCTCGCGAACTCGACCCTATCCAAAATGCAAAACTCTTCGCCTACTTCAAGGACCGCCACGTCTGGCTCGTGACTCCCGATTCGGACAACACTTACCTCGCGTCCTACACGCCCCCCAAACCTTCTCCAGGAAATTAATTCTACCCGGCTCCGGTACTCACCACCCGCTTCAGCGAGTCGCGACCATCAGGTTGTTTAATCCAAATTCGAACCGCCGGTGTAAGAATTTCTGAAACCCGATGCCTTCCAACAAGCGCTGCAACTCTTTGACGGGGAGGCGCTTCTGATGCTCGTCGCTTTCCATCTCTTCGCTGATTAGGTGCAGCGCGTGCAGCACATGGAGCACGGGATCAACCAGCGCCGAAGGCCACGTCAGGATCAGCGAGCCGCCCGGGCCTATTACACGATGAGCCTCGCGGAGGACTGGCTCGGGATTCGGCAAATGTTCCAGCACCGCGAGCATCACCACGTGGTCGAATCGTCCATCCGGAAACGGCAGTGGCGAGTGGATGTCCGCGCGAATCCTCTGCCACCGCCCGCGCATCCCGCTCTCCACTTGATCGTCGAGCCCGACCCCTTCCCCGATTTTCTCGCCCGCATAATCAAGGAACGCCGCTTCCAGCCCGCACCCTAGATCGAGGACGCGCGAACCGGCGCGCACCTGGGGCTTGGCGGCACGAAATCGCAAAAGGGCAATGATGTGATCGATACCGGTGTAGGCCATTATTTGAGGTCGTGGTCGCCGATGAACGTACCGCGGCTGATGCCCAGCATGCTCAGGAAGAACGAAGCGAAAACCACCTGCACCCCCATGAACAGCCACATCGCCCAGAACAACACTTGCCGCACTTCATGAAGCTCGCCAAAACCGCTCGCTGCCCACCGCCACGTGACCCAGGCGCAACCGCTAAATCCCGCCAGGAATAATGCCCCGCCCAGCAAAAGTCCGGACTCCAGCGTCACGCGCTTCAGCACCCGCTTCAACGAAATGTTCCTGCGGTCGAATCGCTCGGAGTAGCTGAATACTTTCGCGAACGACCCGATGGACAGAATCTGCACGCCCAGCAGCGTGAAGATCACGCCAAAGATCATGGTATGAACGTCGAGCCAGACATGCGCGGAAATTTGCCGCGGGCCCGGCAGCAGCCAGCACACCAGAAACAGTCCCAGGGCGACCAGCGATGCTCCCGGCAGCAGAAAAAGCCAATTCGGCGCATACATCAGCATGAACCGCAGATGCCGCCACCCATCGCGGAAGCTCCGCAGATGCGGCGGGCGTCCGCGCTTGTCGGCCCACAACGTGATGGGAATTTCCGCTACTCGCGCACCCAGTTGCGCCGCCTTGATCACAAACTCCGAAGCAAACTCCATGCCGGTGCTGCGCAAATCCATCCGTTCATAGATTGCCCGAGTGAAACCGCGCATCCCGCAATGGCTGTCGCCAATCCGTGCGTGAAAAAAAAGATTCAGGAGCGCCGTCAACCCTGGATTTCCGATGTATTTGTGATGCCAGGGCATTGCCCCGGCCTTGATTTCCCCGCGAAACCGGTTGCCCATTACCACGTCGTAGCCCTGGCGGTGCATCTCCACGAATCGCGGCACTTCGCTAAAGTCGTAGCTGTCGTCGGCATCCCCCATGACGATGAACCCACCCCGCGCGCCGGCGATGCCCGCGCGCAGCGCCGCGCCGTACCCTCGCTCGGCTACTCGAACCACGTGCGCTCCGTGCTCTTCCGCAATCTGAATCGAGCCGTCCGTCGACCCGTTGTCCGCCACAACCACTTCTCCACACAGCCCCGACGCCTGAAACGCCTTCATCGCTTTGTCCACGCAATACGCCAGCGAGTTCGCCTCATTCAAGCACGGAATCACCACCGACACTTCCACGCCCTGCGCCTTATCCATCCGCGCGGATTGCGGCCCTTCGGAAGTCAGGATGGCCCCCATAAGTGGCACCATCATATCGCGCTCTTGACCACATTTCACGCGCCTATCGTCCGGCAACTAAATTGCTCCACGGCCTCTTCGTGAAAAGTGACAACTGATCACCGCTGACTTTTTTCTCCACTTCCAGCTTGCTTTTTCTCCTCTCGCCGTTATGATGACTGCGTTTCCCGGAGCCCTCGAGACCTCACTTTGCCTGGCACACCGGAAGCCTCTTCCACGGCTCGCTCCACGGCCGCGGTTCATCGTGGCCGCCTTCTCCAAGTCCTCGGCATGTGGTTTGGCATGGCCGCGGCCATCGGCAACACTATCGCAGCCGGCATCGTTCGCACACCCGGCGAGGTCGCCAAACTTCTCCCCAATGTCGGGATGTTTCTGGTCGTCTGGATTCTCGGCGGCCTCTACGCTTTTTCCGGCGCGTCATCCTTGGCCGAACTCGGCGCCGCCATTCCCCGCAGCGGCGGCCAGTACAATTTTTCCCGCCGCGCCCTCGGCGATTATGCCGGATTCATCGTCGGCTGGAGCGACTGGCTCTCCACTTGCGGCACCGCCGCCGCCGTCGCCATCGTCATCGCCGAGTACAGCAGCCACCTCTTCCCCATTCTCGCCGGCGCCACCAATGTCGAAATTATCTCCATCGCCATAATCTTCGGATTCGGCATCCTACAATGGCGCGGGATTAAATGGGGCAGCGGCGCGCAATTATCCACCGCGGCGATGAAGACCGGCGCCTTCTTGATTCTGGTGATCGCTTGTTTTCTTCTCGGCGGCCCGGCTCACAAAGCGGCGATCGGATCCGGCTCGTCATCACTTCCCATGCCAACGGGATGGCCGCTCGCCATCGCCATCATGCTCGGCTTGCAATCCGTGATTTACACCGTCGATGGCTGGGACGGCATCATTTATTTTGGCGAGGAAGTTCGCAACCCCGGCCGCGACGTGCCGCGCGCCATTTTCGGTAGCGTCTTCTCCATCATGGGCATTTATCTCCTGCTCAATCTCATCGCCCTCTACATCCTGCCCATGAAAGACATCGCCGGAAATACTTTCGTCCTTGGTTCCGTCGCTGACGTGGTGTTCGGCAAACTCGGCGATCCCCTGATTCGCTCCATCATGGTCGTTTCCATGCTGAGCTGCCTCAACGCCAATCAGCTTTTCTGCACCCGCACGCTCTACGCCATGAGCTGCGACGGATTATTTTTTCGCCGCGCCACCCAAGTCAATGCTGGCGGCACTCCCACGGTTTCTCTTCTTCTCAGCACCATCGTAGGCGTGCTCTTCGTGCTAATCTCGTTCCTCAGCGCCAACGCCTTCGAGCGCATCATTGCCATGCTTTCCTTTTTTTTCGTCGCCAACTATACGCTCTCGTATTTTTCTCTTTTCGTTCTGAGAAAGCGCGAGCCGCAGATGGCGCGCCCCTACCGCGCCTGGGGCTATCCTTGGACCACCGGAATCGCCCTGGCTGCCTCGATACTTTTTTTGATTGGCTCGATTGTCACTGACCAGAAAAACGCCCCACTGGCGCTAGGCCTGCTCGTCTTGAGCTATCCCGTCTTCGGCACCTTGAAGAGGGCCTCGAATCGCGACTCCGCCAGTAAATCCGTCTGAAGGCGCCCCCGCGTTTAGCCTACTTTTTCCGCGATCGACTTTCCCTGCATGAATAGCAGCAAATAATCTTTTCCGCCCGCTTTCGAGTCCGTTCCCGACATGTTAAATCCGCCGAACGGATGCGCCCCCACCATCGCGCCCGTGCACTTCCGGTTCAAATACAAATTGCCGACGTGAAACGCCTCTTCGGCCTTTTTGATCTTCTCCGGATTCTTCGAGTACACCGCCCCCGTCAATCCAAACTCCGTATTATTCGCAATCTCCAGCGCCTGGTCGTAATTTTTGGCCTTGATCACCGCCAGCACCGGCCCGAACACTTCCTCTTGCGCCAGCCGGGCCTTCGGATCCACGTCTGCGATAATCGTCGGTTCGATAAAATATCCGTCGCCGGCCGCGCGCTTCCCACCCGTCAGCAGCTTCCCTTCCTTCTTTCCGACTTCGATGTAATCCAGAATCGTTTTCATCGCCGACTGGCTGATCACCGGCCCCATGTAGTTCCCTGGATCATCGCTCGGCCCCACGGTAATTTTCTTCGTGCGCTCCACCAGCTTCTCGACGAACGTGCCGTAAATCTTTTCCGCAACGATCACCCGCGAACACGCCGAACACTTCTGCCCCTGATAACCAAACGCTGCCTGCGCCGTTCCTTCCACCGCCGCGTCGATATCGGCTTCTTCATCCACCACAATCCCGTCCTTGCCGCCCATCTCCAGCACCGTCCGCTTGATCCATATCTGCCCGGGAACGGCCTTCCCGGCCAGCTCGCTGATTCGCAACCCTACCTCCTTCGAGCCCGTGAATCCGATGTACCGGGTCTTCGGATGCTGCACCAGCACGTCGCCAATTATGCTCCCCGGCCCGGTAATGAAGTTCACCGCCTCCTTCGGAATCCCCGCCTCAAAAAGTATGTCGATAAATTTCGCCGCAATCGTCGGCGAGTCCGCCGCCGGCTTCAGCACCACCGTGTTCCCCGTCACCAGCGACGCCACCGTCAACCCCGCCATGATCGCGCACGGAAAATTCCACGGGGGAATCACCACGCCCACCCCCAGCGGAATGTACAAAAGGTAGTTGCGCTCCCCGCGCATCGGCGTCAGCTTTTGCGGCTCGCCCAATCGCAGCATTTCGCGCCCATAGTATTCCAGGAAGTCGATTGTCTCCGCGATGTCCGCGTCCGCTTCCGGCCAGGTCTTCCCGACTTCGTAGCACACCAGCGCGTTCAGCGCGAACTTGCGCTCCCGCACAATCTGCGCCGCGCGAAAAAGAAACTTCGCCCGTTCCTGCGGGGATACACGCTTCCAGGTATCAAAATATTTGTGCGCGTCTTCCACCGCCTGCCGCGCCATTTCCGCCGTCGCATTTTGGAAGATGCCGATCACTTCCATCGGCCGCGAAGGATTCGTCGACGTGCGCTTTTCCGTCGTTGTCACCTTCTTCCCATTCAGCCACATCGGGTATTCGCGCCCAAACTCCGCCTTCACCTTCTTCAGCGCTTCTTCCATGCGCGCCCGGTTTTCCGCCTTCGTAAAATCAATAAACGGCTCGTTCGTAAACTCCGCAACGTGAACAATTTGCTCCGCAGTAGCCATGGCAATTTCCCTCCTCGACCTGTAAACACCCCATTCTACTGCGCTCGCAAACTACCAGACAAGCCGCGGCAAAAATGACCCAGGGTGCGCAAATGCCGCGGCTTAGAGAAATACCACCGGGGAGACATGAAATCGCGCAGTTTTTCGATATGCGTCTTAAGGTATTCAAGAGGCGTCTGGCCCAAAACGGTTTTGAGTTTTAAGGCCAAAACAGACCTCGACATGCGCGCTTCGCGAGCCAGTGACACAACCGACCAGCTCCTAGCAAAGCTGGAAGCTTTGCTGCTGCTGACCTGCTATCTTTCTTGTGAATGAAAATGAGTATTCACCCACGGCAAAGTTCCTGGTTCGACCAGGCCGGTTTCACTTGCTGTGCCAGCCAAGCCAGAGCCTTCCTGTCCCCAGGCGTTGATTCCCGTGTAGCCCAATAGCACACCGTGCGTCGCGGTCGCTCCGCCGCTGTTATCGATGCTGAGACGATTTTTGACCTATTTCCTTTGTTTCCGGCCCTTGCGCACTCTTTTGGGTTCATCAAGAGCCCCACTCTTTTGTTTTCAAGCAATTCCGCACTCTTGGCCAAAAACCACCGGGGGTGGGGAAGGGCTATTGAAAGATCCTCTTGTCAGCGGCAAAACCGAGGTACCATGCCCAGGGTGGTCTTCTAAAATGACGATCGCGAAAACGTGTTCGGCCTTTATCTTTTCCTGGTCCTTCCTGTTCGCTGCCCAGGAAGCCTCGGCGCCTGTCCCCGTCGAGAATGAGCCGCGCCATCACGTAGTGCTGAAAAACGCATCCGTGGTCGTCATGCACCTCACTTTGCCGCCCGGCGAGCGGACCCTCTACCATATTCATTCGCACGACCGCGTAGCCGTTCCCCTCTCCAGCACCTCCATCACGCAGCAAGCTCTAAATGAGAAGGAAGGGCCGCCAGCGCTTTCCGAGCCGGGGGCTTTCTCCGCACTCACCCTTGTCGGCAGCTCGTACACGCACCGCGTCCACAACGTAGGCGCGTATCCCTATGATGTTCTGGACGTCGAGCTATTGAATCGTCCGCAAACACCTTCGCCCGTCACTGACGCCACTGTTGCTGGGGAGAATCCCAGCGCGCGCATTTACAACTGGGTCCTCGCTCCCGGCGCCGCGACCGCCATGCACACCCACGCGCGCCCCTACCTCATCGTTGCTGTTACCGGATTCACCCTGAAAATGACGACACCCGACGGCCAATCATTCACCCACGAGCTGAAGCCGGGCGATTTCCATTGGGTGGACACCAAGGTCACCCACACCCTCGCCAACGCAGGGAATGCCACTGGCCAAATTCTGGAAATTGCGCTGAAATAAATTTCAACCCGAGAAGAATAAAGCCGAGCGTCACCATGATCGAAGACTTATCCCGTTACCATTACCCGGTAGACACGGTCTTTGCCCGCTCAGCCGCTTCCGTCGATTGGGAACGCTACCACCTGAGCGAGGAGCAGCTCGATTTCTTCCGCGAAAATGGCTATTTGAAAGGCGTGCGCATTTTGAACGACGAGCAGGTTGCAGTTCTGCGCAAGGAATTGCAACAACTGATGGACCCGGCGCATCCCGGCCAGCACTTATTCCACGAATACCATGCCAACGAATCCACCGATCCGAATCGCGTCGTCTTTCACGCTCTGGGCGCTTGGCGCGTTCTGCCCGGCTTTCACGATCTGCTGTGGCACCCCGCTTTCCTGGTGCCGGCGTCCCAGTTGTTGGGCGGCCCGGTGCGCTTCTGGCACGACCAGCTTTTTTGCAAACCGGCGCGCCACGGCGGTGTAGTGGCCTGGCATCAGGATTATTCCTACTGGACAAGGACCACGCCGCTGGCTCATCTCACCTGCTGGATTGGTTTGGACGATTCCACGCGGGAAAACGGTTGTTTGAATTACATTCCCGGAAGTCATAAGTGGCCCGACTTGCCAAAACCCGTCCTCACCGGTGAAATGGATGGCATCCGAGATAGCCTGCCTGCAAATCTAAAGGAAAAATTCGAACCGGTGGCCGTGGAGTTGAAAAAAGGCGAAAGTTCGTTTCACCACGCGCGAACCATGCACGGTTCGCGATCGAACAATACGCCCGCGCCGCGGCGCGCCACGGTAATTAACGTCTTTCGCGACGGCGTCATGTCGGATAGCAACGAGCCCCTTCTCGCCGGCATTCCCGTGATTCCTCGCGGCGACAAAATGGACGGCCAGTTTTTTCCGCTGTTATTTGATCCGAAGACGGCGCTTGCAAATTCTCGCTGAGAAAAAAATGGCACGCCAAGGTCAGCCAAGAATGTCGGCTCCTTATCGGCAAGTGAACTATGGCTCGAACAGGAACTTCACTGCAACGGGAACGTGCGCCGCGACTGGTTTGCCCCGCAGCGTGGCTGGTTGGTAACGGTATTCCTTGAGGGCGTCTATCGCGGCATCTCGCAAAGAAGCAGGCCCCGAGAGGACGGTCATCGATTTCACTCGGCCGGTGGCGTCCACGACGGCGTCGAGCGTCACCGTAGCCGTGTTGCCCTTGTCAAAATACTGCAACGCATTCGGCGAAGCGATGGCGCGAACCGATTTGATTAATTTTGGAGGAATGATGTCCGGCTCCTCGGAAGGGAGACTTGCTGAAACAGATGCTGTGTTGATGGCGGGATGTGTGTCGGAGCGCTGGGCGACTGTAACCGGGGACTTTGCCGGGACCGCCGCCGGTTCTTTAGCGGCGTCCGCGGGTGCCGGCGACCCTGGCTTGGTGAATATGGGAGGCTTCGCGTTATCTACTGTGGGCGCGAGTCGCGCCGCGTTTCGCCCAGATCTCGGCGAAGAAGTGCCGGGCAAATTAGCGACCGGCTGAGCCGTAGAAATGTCGCCGGGCGGCGTTGGGTTGCGGGAATTGCCGTGCGCGTCCGTTGGCTTGGAAGCCGGCGCCCCGCCTGTAGGAGCAAGGCGTGCGCCGGTGTGCGGAGCCGCGCTAGCAGCAGTAATCCGCGGCTGCGGCAGCCAAGGAATCCAGTGCCAGTACCACGCGGCTCCGACTGCGAGCAAGAGCAGTGCGGAAAGCAGCGCAATGCGCAACGCCGCAGGTGGCGTATTCAGGCCGCTGACGTCTTTCCGTTCCGGAGAGCGGTGGTCCTTTGGTCTTGTGCGATTGACGCGGACTACCGGCCTAGGCAGGACCACCCCTTCGGAAAATGATGGCCCTCCGGGCTCTATTGGGAGCGCCTCGGACGCTCGCGGAGCGGAGGCAGGCTCGAAACTCACCGCTGGCACCGAGGAATTCCCGCCCGTGGTTTGCGTTTGCAACAATTTCAGTTGCTCGCGCAGCGCTACGACTTCCCGCTTCAACGCGGCAACTTCTTGCGTGGTCGGAGCGGGCGCGCTCGGTTCGCCGGAAATAACCTTGGCAGAGTGCACCAGTTCGGCCGCTTCTTTTTGCTGCTCGTTTCGAGGCACAAGCTGCGGGGTTTCCGGAAACTCGATGCCCCAGAATCCCGGCGAGGGCTCGCTGAATTCCACTTCGACGTAGCAACTGGTCGGCCGGAAGTCGCGCTTGCGCGCAACTTGTGCGACAACTTCGCATAGAGTTTCCTTATTGGTAATAAAAAGCAACTGCCCGGGAACCACCGCGGCGCTGAGGCGGAGAACACCACCGTTTTCAAAGACCAGGATCGTGCTGGTCTCTTCGGTAAAGAGTTCGCGCTGTCCGCCGCTATCCTCGGGGCGCGCGCCAGAGACGATTATCGCCGCTTCGTGAGCGACGGAATGCAATTTGGGAGAGCGCTGCGGACTGGTCCCAGGCGTTTTCGCAGAGTTCGCCCTGCGCGAGGCATTCGAATAACGAGCGTCCACAGCAGAGGCCACGATCGGGTTGTCCCTCAAGCGCCAGAGGGCGGCGCATTCTAAAGAAAGCACGTGCCCCAGGAAGCCGCCCACAAGACGGTTTCAGCTAACTACTAATTGTTTCAGGCGTGTAGTACGGCGGCTATAGTACAAAAGTACTGTAGGCGGAAAACAGGGAGAGCCAGAGCACGCGGCAACGACAAGCCGGAACGCATGCTTGACCGGTTATTACCGGCTAACGGGGCTGCGGAGGCGCGTGCTTGCGGCAGAAGTAGCAAGGCTCGAAGCGGTTGTGCGGGCGCTGGGATTTTCAGACGACGACACGGACCCGACGATGCGCCATTTCGGTCACGGCGGCGGCGCGCCAGGAATGAACGGTGAGCGTCAAATTTATCCGCAAAACGGTTAGGTGATCGCGGTGCTGTCGAACCTGGACCCTCCGGCGGCGAGCAGAATTTCCGACTTCGTGTGCAACCGCCTGCCCAAAAATTAATCCTGCTCCTGGATAGAGATTGTGAGTTTTTGGTTGCGCTGCCGAGGCCAGTGCATCGCAAGTTACGCATTCACTCCTGGACGGTCTGAAACGTCTATCCCTGTCGCGACCGGGCAAGGAAGCTCCAAACCAACGGCGTACCGTGCCTCCGCCAAGGGATGACCATGACTTACCCTGGCCCGCGATTGCATGCTGCCTTGGTAAGACTTCACGATCACGCGTTCTCCCGGTTCCCACGAACCCTCGGTGATGACCCGGACGCCGGGCCAGCCGACGTTTTCTGTAAATGCCAATTCCTTGAGGAACGGTTGTTTCGAACTTGAGATTTGTAGAACCACGCTAGCGGGGGTCCGTTTCTGGATTCGCTGGCGGTCCCTTGGCATCCGGAAATGCTCCTCGGCGCGAAAGGATGTATGGAGAAAATGAGTTGGGAACTCATGCCGGAATGATAAGCGAAAGGTGCAATGGGTAGTCAACACCGGACAACCGTCCGGTTACACATTTTGGAAGCAGCCCGCCAGGGCAGCGCCGGCTAGACGCGCTCCTGAGGCGGCCAGATGCTCGGGCGAATGGCGGGCAGCGGAGTTGTGGTTTGGGTTGAGGATGGAAAACGGCGAGCCGCCGCACTCCAAGGTGGGTGCCGTTCGGAGGCCTCGCGCTAGTGAGATGGTTCGAGGACTAATTTTTGGATGCGCCAGTTGAGAAGTTCGGCGACGTAGAGTTCGTTTTCGGAGGGGCAGGCGATGGCGTGAATCCAGCCGAATTGGCCGAGCTGCTTGCCGGATTTGCCGAAGAAGCCGAGAACTTGGCCGTCGAGGCTGAGTTTGTAGATGCGGCCGGGGAAAGCGTCGGAGGTGAAGAGAACTTGGTTGGAGCCGGGCGTGATGCAGAGAGTCCAAGGCGCGCCGGGAGACATGGTGCCAGTGGTGGAAGTGGGCTTGTTGCCAATGGCGGGGCGCCCGTCGGCTGGGGCGGGAACGTCAATGGTGATCTGGCGGAGAAATTTTCCGTCGGCGTCGAAGACCTGGATGCGGCGATTGCCGCGGTCGGCGACATAGACGTTGTTTTGCGCGTCGATGGCGATGCTATGAGGCGTATTGAGCTGGCCAGGCTGGTCGCCGGGTTCGCCCCAGGACTTCAGCCAGTTGCCGTCCTTATCGGCTTTGCCGATGCGCGAATTGATGTAGCCGTCGCTGATGTAAGTGTTGCCGGCGGAATCCCAGGCCATGTCGGTGACCTGACGGAAGAGGCCGTCGACGGGAGGAAGCGGCGGTTTGGGATGTTTGAGCGGCTCGGTGCCTTCGTCGGAGGCTTCGAGCTTGCGGCCGAAGACCATGGCGACGCGGCCTTCGACGTTGAACTTGATAACCATGTCGGAACCTTTGTCGGCGACCCAGATGTTGTCGTCCTTGTCGATGCGGACGGAATGCGCGAAGGACCAGGCGTAGAGATTGTGGCCGATCTCGCGGATGAACCTGCCGTCCGGGGCGAATTGAAGGAGTTGGGCGGCGGCGGCTCCGTAGGCGGGGCCGGTGGAGTTGCCGCGGGAGAAGACGAAGATGTGCCCTTTGGAATTGACGGCGACGCCGGCGACTTCGCCGAGATGAATATCGGGGGGAAGCTTCAGAAAGTCAGGAATCGAGCGGAAATGGAGCTCGGGGGGCTGCTGGGGGAAAAGCGGAGTGGCTAGGAACAGGCACAAAAGCAAGATGGAGCGTTTCATTGGATTGAACCTCGTAGTTTAGTCAGTTTGCAACGGCATCATACGCAAGTATCAGTCGCCTGCAAGATATTTGTATTGGGCTTCGCTGAGAGGAACGACGGAGAGGCGACCCTGGCGAACAAGCGGGGAATCGGCGAAGAGCTTGTTGGATTTGATTTGGGCGAGCGATATGGGCTTGAGGATTGGTTTTCCAACTTTGATTTCGACGGCGGGATCTTTGGGGTTGGAGGCGTCGACAGAGACCACGGCGGCTGTGCCTACGGCGCTCTTGTGCTCGCCCGTTTCGTAGATGACTAGTTTGTCGCCGGGTTTCATCGCGGCAAGGTTCCTCAAAGCGACGGGATTGTGTACACCGTCCCAAGTGGTGGCTTTGGCGCGCTGGAGGTCGGCGAAGGAATATTCGCTAGGTTCGGTTTTGAGCAGATAGCTTGAAGGCATCGGCGTTCTCCTCTGTGGTTTGGTGCCCGGTATTCTACATGAGGAGCGGTAAAGTTACTTTTTCTTCGTGGGCGTGTTCCGCGGGATGGTTTGGCGTCGTTGGGAAGACTCGATGAGCTCGGAAAGGCGCTTGAGCTTGGTCTCTTCTTTCTTGGCGCTGATGACCCAATAGGTCGTCACCCTTTGGTACCAGGGAGCTTGGGAGCGAAAAAATTCCCAGGCGGGTTTGTTGGCGCGAAACTGTTTTTCTTGCTCGCGAGTGAAGCGAGCGGTCCTTCGTTGTTCGTACGAGTAGATGGCAGACTTTTCTTCGTTGCGCGCGGCAAAGGCTTTGAGGCCGGCGGGATGCATCAGGCCTTGCTTGGTGAGTTTTCGGACGAGGTTGAGGTTGATGGAGCTCCAAATGCTGGTTGGCTTACGAGGGGTGAAGCGAATGGTGTAGCTGGTTTCGTCGAAGCTCTTGCGAACGCCGTCGATCCAGCCGAAGCACAGGGCGGCTTCCACGGATTCGGGCCAGGTGATGCTGGGCTTGCCGGAACTTTTTTTGTGGAAGCCGACTAGCAATTCGGGGAATTTGTCGTGATGGGCTTCGAGCCAGTCGCGGAAGTCGGCGGGCGTGAGGAAGAATGTTGGTGTTGGCGGCATGCCGTGTGGATAGATTAAATCAGAATCATGCTGTAGAGATTGGGTTCTTAATTTTTAATTGGTAGGTGTTTGGAGGGAGCTAAAGGCATTTTCTAAGCGAGGTGTCGATTTCTATGGAAACCACGGAGAGATGCTTCTAAATTCACAAATGTTGATATTTTCTTTCTCGGCAGAATGAGAAGGGAAATGACAACAAGCGATCCGGAAGCGGCGATGAAAGGTTCAGACCGAAATGATGTCGGGTGAGAGAGTGTACGGAGCGAGAATGCCTAACCCGACTGTGATCTTTCATTCGGACGACTGGACGGCGATTCCTTTTACGCGGCTGTGGACGGGATTTTTTTGTTTTCTCAAGGAAGGCGGGGTGTTGGGCTTCTGGGAAAGCCCGCGATCTGGGGGGAGCTAGCGTATTTATGACGCTGTGGGGAATTCCGTTTTTAATGCTCGGCAATTATATGGTTGGGGGCCGCTTTTTAGTGGGCGCATGGCTCAAAAGGAAGACTTACTACGCGGTGCCGAACCGTCGCCTCCTGATCCTGCAGGAAAGATGGAAGCGAAAGACCAATGGGATGTATCTGGAGGCAATTCCAACGATTGAGCGCGATGGGACTAAGACAGGGACGGTCTGGTTCGGAAAAAAGTATCCAGTGATTGCGGGGCGAGGACGAAGAAAGCGCAGTATGAGCCGATTTGACGTGGGTGACATACCCGTATTCGCGGACCTTGATGATGTGGACAGTGTCCAGCGATTGGTGCAAGAGCTTCGAGAGCAAGCGAGGAAGCAATCGAATTCAGGTAACATGAATGCTCCGGGCCCGGTCTCCTATCCGCAAGAACGGTAACAGTCACCCTATTTCTCAGGGCCAGCCAAGTTTCCACATGGACACCCAGGAAGGTCTGTCCTACGCGGAAGTGAGTTCGCTGGTGGCGGAGGCGAAGATTTTGGTGTGGGCGTCGATGTCGGCTTCGGTGGTGGCGGGGGACATGAGGGCCATGTTGTGGAAGGGAGTGAGGAGGACTCCGCGGTTGAGGGCGTAGAGGTGGAGGAAGCGTTCGAGTTCGAAGTCCGTGGCAGCCGCGGACTCGCCGCCGTTGCGCGGCGGAGTGGCGGCGAAAGTGTATTCGGCGCGGGCGCCGAGTTGGATCACGTTCCAGGGAAGATGCTGCGTGCGAATCGCATCTGCGACGCCGTCGTTGAAACGCTTGGCGAGAGGGATCATGCCTTCGAACGCGGCCGGGGTGAGGATGTGTTCGAGAGTGGCACGCATGGCGGCTAGAGAGAGGGCGTTGCCGGCGAGGGTGCCGCCGATGCCGCCGACGTCGCAATCTTCGAGATGAATGCGGGTGGAGATGCGCTGGGCGACTTCCTCGGAGACGCCGAAGGTCGCACCGGGAATGCCGCTGCCGATGGCTTTGCCGAAGACGAGCATGTCGGGGGCGAGTTTCCATGCGGCGGTGCAGCCGCCGGGGCCGGCGCAGATGGTGTGCGTTTCGTCGGCGATGAAGAGAGCACCGTAACGGCGGGCCAGTTCGCGAGCGGCGGGCCAATAGCCGGTATCAGGGAGAATGATGCCGACGTTAGTCATGGCAGGTTCGGCGAGGATGCAGGCGACATCGTGATACTTGAGGGCGGCTTCGAGGGCGTTGAGATCGTTGAACTCGACGACGCGGGTGGTTTCGGCGGGATTAACGGGCGGACCAATGTTGCCGCGGCGCGGGCCGACGACCCCGTTTTCGAGAGTGGCGAAGGATTCGTCAACAGTGCCGTGGTAGCAGTAGTGGAAGACGAGAATTTTTCTGCGCTGGGCGATTTCGCGGGCGATGCGAATGGCGAAGCGGTTGGCGTCGGTAGCAGTGAGCGTGAATTGCCAATAGCGGAGGCCGAAACGGCGCTGGAGATCTTCGCCGACCCAGAAGCAGTCTTCGGTGGGCAGCATGAGGGTGATGCCTTCTTTGGCGCGGCGGGAGACGGCTTCGGAGACCACTTCGGGAGAGTGGCCCGTCATGGCACCGGTGTCGCCGAGGCAGAGGTCAATGTATTCGCGGCCGTCGACGTCGGTGAAATGCGCGCCTTTGGCGGATTGCACGAAGATGGGGAAAGCGCCGGCCCATTTTTTCATCCAGTTCATGGGGACGCCGCCGAGGAGCGAGGATTGGGCGCGTTGGTAGAGGGCGGCGGAGTTGGGGTGGTCAGCGAGGAAGTGCTGGGCTTCGCGATCGCGGAGAGTTTTTAGTTTGGCGCGGTCGATGGTGGTCATTAGATTGTGGCGGCGATCGGTTGAAGAGCCTTGAAGTTTACTCCTTGCCCGGGCGGGGCAAGCCCCGTCCCTACGACGATGTACTTTACGCTCAGGCCTGGTAAAAGCGGGAGCCCTTCGAGCTTCTGGGCAAGCAAGCCCCCCGCACTCCAAAATCAGCGAAGGTCGCGGATGATTTCGCGGGCGGCGTTGGCGCCGCTGACACCGGTCAAGCCGTTGCCGGGATGGGTGCCGGAGCCGCAAAGGAACAGGCCGCGGATGGGTGTTTTGTAGCGCGCCCAATCGAGGACGGGACGCATTGTGAAAAGCTGATCGAGCGCTAGCTCGCCGTGAAAAATGTGGCCGCCAGTGAAACCGTAGGATGATTCGAGATCCTTGGGCGTGATGACCTGGAGGCCTTCGACCAGGCTTGGAAGATCGGGGGCGTAGGTGGCGAGGGTTCGAATGACAGTGGCGCCGAGTTCCCTGCGGCATAAGTCCCAATTCCCTTCCCTGAGTTTGTACGGAGCATATTGCACGCAGGCGGAGAGAACATGTTTGCCTTCCGGCGCAAGGGCAGGATCGAGAATCGTGGGAATGTTGATGTCAAGATAAGGGGCTTTCGAAAAATCACCGTACTTGGAGGCGTCGAAGGCCCGTTCGAGGTAGTCGATTTCAGGGCCGATGTGAATGCGGCCGGAGAGAGCCTCGAGAAAGCCCTGGGTGGCATCGAGCGCCGAGAAAGTAGGAAGACCGCCGAGGGCGAGATTGACTTTGGCGACCGCGCCATTCGAACGAAAATTCTTGATACGGTTGGCAAAGGTTGGATCGAGCTGCGAAGGATCGATGAGTTGGAAAAAAGTGCGCTTGGGGTCGACGCCCGAGGCGACCGCTTCGGCGGGGATTTCCTCGCCACCAGCGAGCACAACTCCTGCGATGGCACCATCTTTGACGCGAATTTGCCTGACTTCGGCATCGGTGCGAATTTCGGCGCCAGCCTGCTTTGCGGATTCGGCGAGAGCGTGGGTAAAGTTACCAAGCCCGCCACGAGGAAAAGCCGCGGTGCCGACGGGATGAGTATCCGAAGCAGCGCGCATGAGAAGGACCGCCGTAGAACCCGCGGACCAGGGGCCGAGCGCTGTGCCGAAAATGCCGCGCGCGGCGATAACAGCGCGGATAAGCTCGGTTTCGAAAAATTCCGCGACGAAATCCGCGACGGCCATGGGGCCCCACCGGAGGAGGTCAAAGATTCCCTTCTTGCGGAGCATGCGGACGTTGCGGCCGACCTTAAGGAGATTCCAGAAGTCTTCCGGAGTAGGTTTGTCGATGGCAGGCGGAGTGCTCGAAACAAGGTGGTCCAGGACGCCGGTGAGATGATCGAGAGCATCGGCGAATTCAATGTATTTGGCTGAATCCTTGCCGGAAAAATTGGCGATGGCTCGAGCGGTTTTCGCATTCTCGTTCCAGAAAAGAATTGCGTGGCCATCGGGGGTGGGGGCGAAGACGCGCGGACCAGGATAAAGTATTTCGCAACCGAATTTTTTGATTTGCATGTCGCGCGCGATCTCTGCGCGAAGGGGACCGAGAGTGTGCGCGAGCGTGGAGGCGCGGAAGCCAGGATGAAATTCCTCAGTGATGGCGCCGCCGCCGACCATTTCGCGGCGTTCGAGGACGAGTGGCCTGAAGCCACCCTTGGCGAGATAAAAGGCGGTGATGAGGGCGTTGTGACCGCCGCCGATGAGGACTACTCGCTGTCCGAGAGGCATAGTCAGTTGGCCACCTTTGACGCGGCCGCAGTCGAGTGCGAAGGACCGGACTTTGACCAACGGGCTCGCGAAACGGGCGACCATTCTTTCAAGATGACCTGGCTGGCGAGGCGCCCGTTGGCGCCCATGATGCCGCCGCCGGGGTGCGTGGCGGAGCCGCACATATAAAGGCTGCGTATGGGCGTGCGGTAGTAAGCCCATCCCGCCACCGGGCGAAGGAAGAAAAGCTGTTCGAGAGAGAGCTCACCTTGAAATATGTTGCCTTGGGTGAGGCCGAATTCACGTTCGAGGTCGAGCGGAGTAAGGACCTGGCGGCCGACGATGATGTCTTTGATGTTGGGGGCGTATTCGGCGATGGTGTTGATAACGTTGTCGCCGAAGGCTTCTTTCTGATCGTCCCAAGTGCCTTGGGCAAGTTTGTAGGGCGCGTATTGCACGAAACAGGAGAGCACGTGTTTGCTTGGAGGCGCGACGCTAGGATCGGTGAGGCTGGGAATGACCATGTCGATGTACGGCTTGCGGGAGAAACGGCCGTACTTGGCGTCGTCGTAGGCGCGCTCCATGTACTCCATGCTGGGGGAAATGGAGATTGCGCCGCGGAGATGGGCGCCGGGGCCGGGGAGGCACTTGAAATTGGGGAGCGCATCGAGCGCGAGATTGACTTTGCCAGAAGAGCCGCGGAATTTGTAGCGGCGGACGCCTTCCAGAAAATCGCCTGGCAATTCATCAGGCTCGAGAAATTTCTCGAAGGTTAGATGCGGGTCGACGCTGGAGGAGACGACGTTGGCGGAAAGTTCTTCACCATCCTGGAGGGCAACGCCGCAGGCACGGCCGTGTTTGACGAGAATCTTGGCGACGGGCGCTTTGATGCGGATTTCGACGCCAGCTTCGCGAGCGGCGTCGGCGATGGCGTTGGAGATGGCGCCGGTGCCACCGCGGCTGAAACCCCAGGAGCGAAAGGCCCCGTCGATTTCGCCCATGTAGTGATGAAGCAGAACGTAAGCAGTGCCGGGCGAGCGAATGCCGAGAAATGTGCCGATGATTCCGGAAGCGGACATCGTGGCTTTGAGGACATCCGTTTCAAACCACTGGTCGAGAAAATCGGCGGAGCTCATGGTCATGAGCTGGACGAGGGTGTAGCGCTCGTCGGAGGAAAGTTCGCGGAAACGCTGGAGCAGAAAATGAAGCTGCTTGAGGTCTTTGGGATTGAGCGTGGTGGGGTCGGGCGGAATCATCGAGAGAATAGGCTTCACGAAACGGCACATGGGAGTCATCATCTTGGAGAATTCGTCGTAGGCTTCGGCATCAAGGCGGGAGTGGCGGCGAATATCGCGGATGGATTTGGCGTGGTCATTGACGCGCCAGAGGTAATCGCCGTTGGGCATCGGAGACAACGTGCCATCGAGCGGAAGAATTTCCAGGCCGTGACGCGGCAGATCCAGTTCGCGAATGATTTCAGGGCGAAGGAGAGAAACGACGTAAGAACATTCGGAAAAAAGGAAGCCGGGGAAGATCTCTTCTGTGACCGCGGCGCCGCCGAGAACGTGGCGACGCTCCAGCACGACGACTTTCTTCCCAGCTTTGGCAAGGTAGGCGGCGTTGACCAGACCATTGTGGCCGCCGCCGATGACGATAACGTCGTAGTGCTGCCCCATGCGGTATGACTCCGATGCGACTCAAAATTGAAAGATAAAGATGCGGGAAGCGGTGACGGAACATTTTACTGAGAGCGGGGAGGTGGCACAAGTCTGGCAGGCCACCTTGTGAGGCCGCTCAAACCTCCGAAATCGTCCTGTTTTGATTTTTCGGGCTTTCCCGAATTGAAATAGCGGTGCCGAAAATCCAGGACCGTTGGCACTTAGATTCCTGGATTAGGTTCCCGCATTCATTCGATTCTTCAAAGATTAGGTGCGACCCCCGGTGCCGCGTGTTGCTCACGGATACGCTGAAAATGTTTTCCATCGGCAACACCCTCGTGATCAGCCGCGCGTTGATGGACGTTGTGCCGACGAAGAGACACCGGCAGCCGGGAAATCTCACATCCGACCCAGGCACCTCCGGGCAGTCGACGGGAGAGGTGACGCGCCCGGATGGAATATCGGGAGCGCGCCAAGTGCAATTCGGGCTAAAGTTCCAATTCTGAAATAACACGGCAATCGTACAGGGTTCTTTTAAGTGACAGTGACTGGCGTGGCCGCTCGCGATGTCGCCGACCGGCGAGGAGCGCTAGTTTCGGAACTCGTCCAATTGTGCCGCAACTCTTCGGCTCGGCGGACCACGCGGTCGACAAGGTCTGGGGGAGGCTGTATCTTTTTGGATGCCTCTTTTTTTGTGTCAATGCGGGATATTTCCAAGAGTTGGAGCTTCTCGAAAACCGGCTTCATCGCTCGCTCCGGATTGCGGAAGAATTCCGTGCCGCGAATGCGCGAGAAAATCCAGCCCATGCGTTCGAGGACTGCCTGCCGATCCAGGTCTTCCGGCAATTTTTCGAGAGGCTGGTAGCGGTCGCCGTCACATTCGATGGCCAGGCGTCTGTTATCCCCCTCGACGACCAGATCGATTCGGAACGCACCTATCCTCCATTGTGGAGTTACGCGATAGCCGGCGGCCAAGAGCCGTTTCATAACTTCACGCTCGAAGACGGAGGGTGCCCGGTTTTCCTTCTCCTCGAGCGCGCGCATGAGCCGGCTGGGGTCCTGCGCATGCTCGATTAACTGCCGGCGAAGGTCGTCGGCTTTCAAGTCGTTTTGCGGGCTAAGGGAGTGGACGATCCACATCTGGTCGCGAGCACGGCTGGCGGCAACGTTGAAACGCTGCTTGAACAACTCTTGGTCGCGGAGAGAGAGAGGTCCGCGCTGAGCAGTGTCCACCAGAGAAATGAAAATGACATCGCGCTCGTCGCCCTGGAATTGAGCGGCGTTGCCGCAAAGCAAGCGATGGAGTTCGTAGCGGTCCGGGGAAAGATGGGAACGCAGGAGACTATCGATCTCCAGGGCCTGCTCGTCGCCGACTAGAGAGACGACGCCAAAGCTGGTAGGTTGCGCGGCGTCATTTTTTCTATATTCGGGTTGTTCCGTGGCGGCGACCAGGAGCGAGGCAACGGCGAGTGCTTCTTGACGATTGATCTTGCCGTCGCGGCTGGAACCAGAAGCGCGATACGCAATCGTGTGAGGCCGCAGAAGGACTCGGCTGGCGTCACGAAGCGGCTTGATGCGCGAATCATAGGAAATCATGTTGCTGAACTGGATGATTTCCGGAACGCAGCGGAAATGTTCGACGAGGCAGGTAGTTCCTCCGAACGACTGGCGTGCCAGGTCGTAGATCGAAATTTGGCCGTCGTATAGGTCGGAATTGGGAATGCCGGGAAGATACTGGAAAATAAGGTTTTGAATGATCCCGAGATCCTGGCCGACAGCGGAGGGGCTAACCTGCTCGTGGTCGCCAACGACGAGAACGGTCTTGCCAAGATAGAGGGCCACGAGCGCCATGACGTCACTCTGGCTCGCTTCATCGATGATAACAACGTCGAAGCGCGTAGTGCTCGGGTCGAAATTCTCGACCACTCGGGAAAGCGGCATCACCCATACCGGGACTGCGCTGCGGCACTCTGACATTTTTCTAGTGGCTTCCGCTCTCAAAAGAGAAACGCGAATGCCATGGCCTTTGCCAATTCGACGAATGGTGTCCAGCCACCCGACAAGAGCCTGGCGCTGGCGTGAGGAGGTGCGGCGAGCCTGCGCGGACCATGCCCGTTTGTCGATAAGCCCCACCGTAAGGCGGCGGAGTTGCTCGCCCAGTTTTTCGCTTTTTGTCTGAAGAGCTGCTAGCGAAACTGCGGCGCGCCGGTCGAGTTCGTCGTTAAGCTGACGCCAAGTCCAGGCACCTGCCGGATCGCGGGGCGGTTCGCCGCGTCCATGGAGGCTGGTGCGATCGCGGATGGCGCCAGCCCATGCTGGCGCCGCACTCTCGAGCTTGTTAAGAAGGGAGCGCCGCAAATCCAGATCCGCTTGGCGGCTTTTCAACTCCAAGAGCCGTTCGTAGGCCTCGGCGTATTCGGTGGAAGCCTCGTTACTTACAGCGGAAAGCAGTTTAGCCGTCGCTTTCGAGGATTTGGCGGCGCGCGCCGCGAGCTTCAGGCGTCCTTTGAGGTCGCGAATTTCTTCTTCAATCCGGAACAGCTTCAACTTTTTCAATCGTGAGTCCAGAATGGGAAGCAAAGCGTCGTTGACAGCTCTGCCGATGCGAACCAATTCTCCGTCAGCGCCGACCACCGCAGGCTGCTCAGCTAGAAACTTTTCCCAGCGAAAGCCAAGGTCCTCGAGTTGTCGCCGCAGAGGAAGCCAAGTCCGTTCGTTCCAGCCCAAGCAGTCCTGGATGGAATCGCAGAACTGCATCAAAGTCTTTTCAACTTCTTCACCCATCTGGCTCGAAGGTGGTGGGCCCAGGACTGCCACCTGGCGGTCCCAGCGCCCCGAGAGCTCTTCGCGGAGGTTCCTAAGTCGAGCAAGTTTACGCAAAGCGTGAAAATGCTCGGGAAGGCGAGGGGCTGCATTGGCTACTTTCGCTGATTCTATGAACTGACTCCAGGCTTTGTGCGTGAACAGCGTCAATGAGCCTAGTTTGCCGCCGTTTTCAAGGTGGGTGAGAATTTCGCAGGCCAGGCGTTCTTGATCTTCGTGCGGGAAATTGTCGGCGAGGCGAGGACCGTATTTGACGAGAGACTCTTGGGCGCTGGCTGCTTCGCGGTGAACCTGGCGGACGAAACCGACCAACTGATCCCATGGCTCACGATAAGCGTCCCCATGCTTGCCGGCGTAAACAACGGCGAGCTTCCATTTCTCGTTCCCGGAAAGAGGCTCAACGGCCCGCACTAAGCTGCCGGCAAGGGCTTCCATTTCGTCTGGCGACGTTTGCATTTCCTTGGATTTCCAAAGATCGGAGCGCAGATCGAGGTCCTCAAGACTCAGACGGTTCCGCTCACTCAGCGAAGATTCAAATTCTTCAGGCCGCGGAAGGTCATGGAGTTCGGGAAGGTGGCCAGAAAGCTCGTTTTCGTCTTCTCGAGAGATCGAAACATTTGTGCGATACAGATCGGCCAGCTCGCCGGGAGACAGCGGCAAAGGAGCCACCGTCGCGACGGGCCCTGGAATCCAGCCAAGGGTTTCCTTTTCCTGGGCGACTTTTCGAGCAGCGTCGGAAGGTGCCCACGCTCTACCGGCATTGACGAGGTCCCGATATTCGTCGGCACGGGCGTCCGCAAACTGGCGGCGAATTTCGTCGAGCTTTTTCAAGGCGTCGCGGCGCTCCTCTTCCAGATGCTTCGCTTCCATTTCCAGCGATCCCGCGTCAGCTCGCGACAAGCGTTCCGCAATTGACCCCACTGCGCTTTCCAATTGTTTGCGGCTCTCCAAATCGCTTTCGAGAACGCTCACACACAAGGGACGCAGTTCGGGCACGATGTGATGGCGCACCATCCGCAGTGCCTTTGTGGCGTGGCTGGTGACGAGAATGCTTTTCCCGTGCGCGAGCAAGTGGCCGATCAGATTGCCGATGGTGTGGGTCTTGCCTGTTCCAGGCGGACCTTGAACCAGAACTCCGCCATGCGCTTCCAACTGTCTGGCAATTCTAATCTGCTCGGGATTTGCAGGCTTGCTGAGAAGGACGTCGGTATCGGCTGGGGCGGGCTCATTCGCGCTCATTTCCGCTTCCCCGTTGCCAATAACAGGAGAATCTTCACCGACGATATTTAAGAGGGACCAAGGCAAGTCTTCTCGCGTGCGAAGGTCCGCGAGAATACCCCCGATGGCTGCAGCGTAGCCCAGGGTGCGTGCACGAAGGAACAAAACAGGGTCGCGGCCAATCGAAGGATCTCTCTGTTCCTCGGCGGGTGCTTCATTCTCGAGGAATTCTCCGCGCGGAGATAATTGGATCACCAGACGCTTAAGGAATCCGGAAGTCGCTCCATTGATCAACGGATGAAATCCGCCCTGTTCAAGCTCCTCACGGCAACGCCCGATGGAACGCCCATCCACATCCACCATCGATTGGAAGAGGGCCGAGTAGAGTTCAGTAGAGTGGTCCGCTTCGGATAGCACGAACTCCGGCACGGCTGCATTGAACTGCAATTGGAGCCGCTGGAGAAGGATGGGATGGTAGATGTTGCCTTCCTCGCGACGCCAGCTCAAGATGCCATCACCGACAACAAGTTCGAGGCGCTCACCTTCACGGTCGATACGACCGTAAAGCGCATATAAGGTTTCAAAGATTTTCATGGCATTGCGAGCGGGTTTTTCCTTTTTCGCCCATTCGTCCCGCAAGACTTTCCAACGTTGCAGAGCAACGGGCCTCGCGGGGTCGTTACCGAAATTCACAACGCGCTCTTCGCCACCCTGATCGGATTCATTCCTGGCATGACGAGCGGAGATTTCGTTCGATGGGTCGTCCCATCCGGCTTCTAACCATTCGACAATCTCGCTGGGTGGTTCCGGGGAATGGGTGAGCACCGGCCGCTGCACCTTCAGGACGAACCCCGCACTGCTTAAGTCGTTGCTGGGGTTCTCCGAAGTCTTGGTCTTCGGGGGACCCGATTGGGGCGCGCTTAACCTGATAGCGGAATGGTCCGGAAGATTGTGCAACCAGAAGCTCCACAGCTGTTCACTAATCTGGCGCTTGGCCGGATTGCGGTGCTGGTTAAGAGCTTCCAAGTATCGGAAGACGCGCGTAAGTTTGTCGCGTGCGGCTTGGAGTTTGTCGGCATCCATGTGGACTGCCTTTCTAGAGACTGGCGCAGCTGCTGGGATGGCTGGAGGTAAACCCAGAATATCAGCGTTCCGAGTAGGTTCTCAATTTCTAATGATTCTGCCTGACCACAGAACGGTTGCACCCGATCCACCCTTGAAACCCCGAGAGCTTCATTGCGGCATTACCGCAAGCTGGAACGTCAGTGACTACCAGTCCTGCGGTTCCGGAGATCCTCTCTACGGAATGAGCCGAATAACTTGCCGAAGAAAAGCAAGATGCTCGAGCGAAATCCGTCAGCAAGCGAATGCGCATTCTTCACACGGGCTGGCGGTTCTAGAGATCAATCGAAGGGAGTCGTGGCCTTCCCCTAAGAGCTTCCTCAAGCGCGCGTGGGCTCGGTGCAGCTGCCCCTTTGAAGTCCCCACCGAGCAATCCATCATTTTGGCGATCTCGCTGTGTTTGTAGCCTTGGATATCGTGGAGCACGAAGATTATCCTGTGGGTCCAAGGCAGCTGTTCGACGGCACGTTCCAGATTGACGCGGTCGATCAGGCCAGCCAGCCGCGAGTCGGAACCGCTGATCTGCTTGCTTAGCGTGCCGGTTCCCTCGTTCGGTCCGTTGATTTCCTCCAACGAAGCCACTGGCAGATTCTTCTTGCGAAGCTGCATGAAAACAACGTTCAGTGCCAAGCGGTGCAGCCAAGTGGGGAAAGCTGATTCGCCGCGAAATGTTTGGATCTTGCGGAACACCAGCAAGAACGCTTCCTGGGTCAGATCCTCGGCTTCCGTGGGATTCCTTACAATGCGCAGGCACAGGGCATAAATGCGCGAACTGTGCCGTTGGTAGATGCGCTCAAACGCTGCGGCATCGCCTTGTTGGGCTCGCCGAATGGTTTCTGCTTCCGGCAACTCCGCCCCTTGGGGTGTTTCGCGTCTGGAAGGATCTTTGCGATCCGTAGGTGTTGACACGCAACTCCAGCGATGACCAATCATCCTACTCTCCCAAAATTGAGGACCGTTTGTAATCCTCGTCCTGCTACATGGGTGGAGCAGAATGCGCTGAGTTGTGCTCCATCTCCGGCAAACCGCTTTTTTTGCTATTCCGTCAGGAAGCAATTCAATGTCCAACAATTCCGCCAATAGATCATCGCCATAGAAGGAGATAGCCGCGCTTCGAAAGTGAACAAGGTGTAAAAAATTCCTTGTCTTTGGAAATGCGCAGTACTAGTTCTCATCCAAGATTGTGATTTGCGCCCTTTGATTTCGACTGAGCGTTCAATCTATGACCACCGGCGGGCAAGAGGGAACCTGGAGTTGCGATCTCACCAGAACGGAAAAACATCGATTCCATTCCCCACCAACCGCTGAAAAATTAACCAGTTGTGCCACTTAACATGAATAAAGGACTTGAAGGGAACGTTCCCTCGTTCGCGGTAGGCCATTGAAGTTCTCAGAGCAATACAAAGTTCTATTCGAGTCTGGAGGCAAAGTTGCCCTTCCCTTTGCGGACTTAAACAACTTCTAGGGAGATTGCCCCGTAGGAAAAAAGAAGTTTGACCTTGCTTCGCAAAGTGCTGAAGGAGACGCAGCGGGTGAAACGCGCCCATCCCGCGAACTTTTGTATTAGTGAAAAAATCTTTAGCCCCAGCCGGGAGGGAAAATTGCTTTCCGACCATGTTGTGCAAATTGCAGGCAGGAGCGTCACCATCACCGGTCACGACATCATTTTGACCCTTGTGTCTATCGTGATCGGCCTAGTTTTCTGGACTGCTCTGTATTTCAGCCGAAAACGGATCGTCGTTCTGAAGAGTTCGAGCGGAACCAATCAGGTTACCTTCGAGTTGTCCCGTATTGCAGACGCCCTGGAACGCATAGCCAATCGTCCGGCGGATCGTGCGATTGCCGAAGCGTCTCAGCATCAGCCGCAGATGCAGCCATCCTCAACGGAAGAGTCGCGAGGTATCACGTACTCCATGTTCGGTCGTTAGACATAATGAGCAGGCGACGTCCTTAATCGGACTCCCGAAAGGAGGCTCGCTTCCTTTGTGAAGTCAAGAAGGGCGCGCACGACTCGAGCTTCAGTTTCAGCCACGTCTTCGCTTGTGACCGGAGAGACTCGGGTGCTCGAACCACTCGAAAATCCGTTCGGTCTAAAAGTGTTACCCATGTCTTAGGTACGTTGTGTCACCCATGTCTCCGGACCGGACACAGATGAAGTGGCGCGCCAGGAGGGATTCGAACCCCCGACCCTTAGCTCCGGAGGCTAATGCTCTATCCATCTGAGCTACTGGCGCGCAGGGCGCTCGTCGATTCCTACCGAGGGAGCAAAACGCAGGAACTCAAAACGAACATTAACATTCTATCCGGTATGAATTGCGGGCGCTAGGGCGCTATGTCGACAAGAAGGCGGTTTCAGCCTTTAGCGCGGGACCTGATATCTTTTGCCAGTTTTTCGATTTCTTCGGTCTTTCGCAGCATGGCAATGGAGAGCACCTGAACGGAATCGGTCTTCTCCACTTCGGCTTTTAATTCGCTCGCCAGATCGAACAGCTTCTCAACATTTTTCTTAATTTCCTTCTGATTGGACTCCAAGATGGTCTTAGGGTCAATCTTCGGAGCATTCGCATCTTCGTCTTTCTGTGGTTGAGGGTTTTGGGGGCGCTGGGCGGGAACCTGACCGTCGGCAATAAAGGCAAAGACACCAGCAGGCGCAACGGCTGCAACTACGGCAGTTAAGAATTTGCGTCTCGATTCCATGGCGGAAATACTCCCTTGCTTTGCTCATCCCCAGCAGCGCCGAGGATCCCTTCCTCGGAGCACTTCCAATGTTATACTCCCCGTCGCATAAAAATCATGCCTAGTTCCTTCAATCGCTGGCTGGATTTGAATCTCTCAAACGCGCTTCATCTATTGGGGATTCTTGTTATTGCTTTGCTCTTGAACCGGCTGCTGCGTGCGGTGACAAATCTGGTTATCAAACAAGCATCTGGTCAAGGCCGCCCCGCGCAATTGCGGGAACAGCAGACGCGTACGCTGGCGGGAGTCCTCTACGGTGCAGGGAGCAAGGTTGTCTGGGTCGTGGCGCTGCTAACGGCGCTGGGCGAATTCCATATCAACATTACACCGGCAGTGACGCTTGCAGGCTTGGCCAGCCTGGCCGTGGGCTTTGGAGCGCAAACATTGGTGCGCGATGTGATTACCGGCTTTTACATCGTGCTGGAAGACCAATACGTTGTCGGAGACACGATTCAAATTGCCGAATATACCGGCAGGGTGGAACACCTCACATTGCGGCGCACGGTGATCCGCGATGCGCGAGGGGCGCTGGTAAGCATAGCGAATGGGGAGATCCGCACGGTCAGCAACCTGAGCCGGGACTGGTCGCAGGCGTTCGTGGATGTATCATTGGCGCCGGAAAACCCGATCGAGAAGACATTGCAGGCGCTGGAGACGGCGGCAGCGGCTTTGCGGAGCGATCCAGCCTGGTCGCAAGCGCTGATCGATGGGCCGAGGATTCTTGGGGTGCAAAGCTTTGACCGCGGTTCATCGACGATACGATTGCAGGTGCGGACCGCGCCGACACGGCAGGACGAGGTCGCGCGCGAGTTGCGGCGGCGCATCCAACTCGAGTTTCAGAAGCAGGGTATACCCGTATCGAGCGTGCACCGCATCGAATTAGCGGGCGTTTCCCATTCCTCGCAGGAAGCTGTCCAGCCAGACGCGCCAAGTTAGCGCAAGGAGGATCGGCAATGTCCCAAATTACCTACGACGAAGTGAACTTGATGCTGCGCTTGTACGATATGAGGCGCGAGGCGCGCTTGCGTCAAGCGCGGGCATGGTTCGTCGAACACTTTCATCCGGCATCTCCAGAAGAAATGATGCAGAAGTACCCGCAAGGCAGCGAGGAAAACACTTACATTCGGATGGTGATCAGCTATTGGGACATGGTCGCGGGAATCGTCAACCGAGGGCTGATCAATGACGAATTGTTTTTCGAAAGCAATGGTGAAATTTGGGTGGTGTGGGACCGCATGCGGTCCATTGTTCCGACGTGGCGGTCAGCGTTCAAGAATCCGCATCTGTTCCAGAACATCGAAGAAACTTGCAGTCGGTTGGAGACCTGGCGGGAAAAGCGCGCGCCCGGATCCTCTGCGGCAATGCGTCAAATGATGGGGCAAACGAAGTCCGGTACCAAGATCGCTTAGAATTCGTAGGCAGGAAAAATGTTCTACGAGCGATCCATCCCAAAGAATCAGGCGTCTTACCCCAACATACTTAGGAGCGTGCGAGCCCGACTCAGCTGGAGAGATATTTGGACTTGCGACTTTCACACAGTTGCGTCCAGCGGCTTTGGCGGCGTAGCGCGCCGCGTCAGCTTCGTCCAAGAAGTTCGGCGCGGTGACGGGTGATGGCGCTGATAACGGCGCTGGCGCGGCAAGCGGCGGAGAGGATTGCGGAAGCGGCGCTGGAGCTGGAGTGGGAGCGCGCGGAGAGTTGCTGACCTATGCGAAGGAGATGGCGCGGTAAGGGACCGGTTAAGCCGCGTTCAGAATTCTGCGGCATGCGGCGGCACGCTCTATCAGTGCGTCGGCGAGCCGCGCAATGACGAGATGGGTGAAGCCTTCTTCGGCCATGCGGAGCTTGCTGTCGGGAACATGGTTGGCGACCTGTTTTGAGAATTCATCTACGCGCTGAACCCTGGCATCGGGAGCGGAGCGAGACGGATGCGGGCTTGTGCGCCGATGAGCAGGGCGTCGTTCTTGCCGTGAGCATCGGTGCCGGCGATCAGCCAGTGGTACGCGATGGCGTCGAGGAAGGTGCTTACGTCTTCCGGTGCGTTTGCTGATTAGGTTCTCAACAGTGCGGCAATGTCAAGGATGCCCGGGTCCCCTTCAGGCCATCGTAACCTTGACCTACGAAAGGGCGTCTCTGGCCCAAAGATGCACTATTGTCGGGCAGGTCAGGGAATGACCTTGATTTCGACTTGGTCGCCGTTTTCATCGACCACTTCATAGTCGGGAGGCACGCGAAACAAGCCAGGATCAGGCTCCGTGCGGTCAATGTTCTGCAAGCGCATCGAGGATTCTCCCATACGCGGGTCCGAGTTTCTTGAAAGCACGGTTATTTTGAGGTCCGGAGAATGCCAGAACTCCGTCACGCGAACGATGGGTCGGTCGTTACCCATGACGCCGACCGGGAAGGTTGTGGTCGTCTTCGTCCCTTCAACTAGGACTCCTTCGATGACTTGCGTACCGAGGGACTCGGTGACGTGCTCAGGGCGATTTGCTTGAGCGGGCGTAGGAGCTGCGGTCGGCACAGGGGCGGAAGTTGTGGACGAGGAATTCGCGCGTGCGGTCTGTGAAAAAGTAGCCACTCCATCTGCCTTCTCGGCGGGAGGTGCAAAACGGTGCGCGACGTGATTCCGCGTGTCCAGTACATAACGAAATCCGCTGACCAGATCTGCGATCTCGACAATAAGCACCCCATCCGAAGCGGGATTGAAACCTCTGAACATGTGGCTTTCCCTGCGGGTTCTTCCTTGGGAGTCGCGACAGTCCTTAGTGCTCTGTGCTTTATTCGTGATATGCGTACCATCCACCAGAGTTTGGATGTGTTCAGTTGTTACCTCGGCGCAGTAAGGCGCGCCAGTAATCGCAGTCCTTTGTAGAAAGGGCGCCGGCATACGGATGGTTGCAGTTTGCGGGAGATTGTTCGGCGCTGGAACGGAAGCCGAGATCGTTCCCGTCTTTTCCTTGGCGCTCTCTTGTGCGTAAGTCCCGCAGGCGAAAAGAAACAATGTCGCGGCGATCACGGTGGTTCGTTTCAGAAAATTCATGCCTTCCCCTTCCCGGCAGGTCGCTCTCGCGGCCGATCAGCAAGAAATTCTAGAGAGCCGCCACATTCTTTTCAAGTAGGGTAGACACCTGCACTGGGGCCACTTCCCTAGAGGCTGTCCCATACCAAGGCCCAATTTTACATCGGTATGTCAGAAGGGGTCGGTTCCGCGTCCCGCGGATGCAGCGATAGGCAGGAGGAAGGGGCGGAGGCGGCGCAGAGCCAATCTTCACAGTGTGCTTGGCTGCACTTCCGCGCAGCGAGGGGCAGCTGACGGGCTTCGATTGGCGTGGGCTAGAGCCTAGGAGTTCGACTGCGTCATCCAAATCTCTCCATCTGGAACAGAGTCGGTTGGCGATTCGTCGCGAATTTTGGACGCGAAGATTTCCAGGCTGAGCCTAGTGTCGATGCCGACGCACGTACAAGTTGAGTTCGGATTCGCGGGCGAGCTAGGCGATGACCGCTTGGCAGGCTCTACACTTAGGCACGCGCTTTCGCGAAAGCTGTTGTCCAAGCCTTCTGGTGGGCAAAACGCTTACACGGTTTCGATTCTTGCCTAGCCATTCTGGCTGGCAGTCCAATCGGGGGGCGGGAACGCGATACGCCAAAAGCTCGGTGCGGGCTGCGTGAATTCCACTGCAACCTTAGTCGGTCCCGTCAGCTCCTTCTCTATGTAGACCACGCGGCACTCTTCCTGTTCCCCGGTGTTTGTGTTTTGCATAAGGAGTTTTTGCTCAGGCGTTACTGTTTCCGCTAAGGCCATCAACGCACCGTGCGCGTTGACAACCAACGTTTGCGCCCTTTCATAGAACTGTGGGCCTTCCTTTGGCGGTCTGTGAACAACAACTGGAACGGTCAACTCAATCCGGTGGCTGCGCCGCTCCCTCAACCACTGTTTTGCGCTCGTGAGCTGCTGGTCGTTCATAAGATCGATCTGGCTTGCACCCCATAATTTTACACTCAGCGCTCGAACGTAGCGAACGGAACGCTGCCGGTGTGCGCACGAATGCGCACGCTATTCATTTTTCGGATTGTGCGGTCTAGAATGTGTGGCTAGAGCAAAAGGGCCGACATGCACGAAGAAAACAAAGACTATTACCGCGTGTTTGCTCCAGGCGTGCCCAATGTTCGTGCGATCACAGAGCGTTTCGCAAATGAAGCTGATGCAAAACGCCTCAAGTGGGAAATCCTGATGGCGTATCCAGCGGCAACCGTGCGCATCGAAAAGACGGATGAATCGGGCCGGGCTGTCTGACTCATGCTGTAGGGTATGGGCATCGAATCTTAAATGGATCTTGGGGCCGCTGGCAGCAGCACGCCTAGAGAGGTAAAGGCCATCCGGTGCGACTCAAAAGCCGTGAGCCGAGCGACTAGCAGGTTTCCATACTCGGAGTCGTAGGTACGTCTGCATCAGATGCTGAAATTACCCACTTGGAGACTCTTGGGAAGGAAAAACTGCATACAAAAGAGATGGGGTTGAACGATAAAGCGCGATCCACGAAAAATCACTTCCCCATATTTGGTTTGTTCGGGTCCGCCAAGTCGATGAGACTCCGCGCAGCCAGAAGAGCTATTCCTGTCTGTATTTCCTAAGCTCCCGTTTCCATTTTGCCCCATGCCTCAAGACGATCCCCAAAGTCACCACTCCAAGAGATAGAACGGCAGCACCAGCAATGGTCTCCGCTTGCATAGTTTCTTTTCGAGAAACGCCTTCGCACAGAAGTCCGGCACCAACCACCAGAAAGACGGCTCCGAAGATGAGTCCGAACACGTCGCGTTGCTTAGGTGTTTCTTTCGGGTGGTGCTAGTGTCCTGTAACTGAAATAAGTGAAATAAATAGCGCGATCCATGCGTACTGCTCTATAAGGAGGGAGCATGCGCACAGGACGACCCAAGGCCACTCTG
>Ga0307475_10000058_pt1 | contig 58359 bp, 47 predicted proteins | sample atmos_gasesECM1C_FD_203317 | JGI IMG/M metagenome (GOLD analysis project Ga0307475, IMG submission 203317) | Hardwood forest soil microbial communities from Morgan-Monroe State Forest, Indiana, United States - atmos_gasesECM1C_515 | ecosystem: Environmental > Terrestrial > Soil > Temperate... | reverse complement strand
TTTGCCCGCCCAGAAATACGGCACGACATGCCGCTCGTAGAGATTCTCCGTCACATTCTTAGCAATCACGGCTTCGTTCTGCCGGCGCAGGTCAAGATAACGGTGCCCCATCTTAGCCGCTATTTTGAAACTCATATGCAGCCGGAGTCTGGGCGCGGTCGGTTTCATCCACCGAAATTTCTGAGACGAAGTTGTCAGCACCCTTGCTATTCTCGATCTTCCGGTAAACCTCCCCCGCTTTCATCCCGGCAGCCGGGAACTTCTGCGCGGTGCTCCTGAGGTCTTCTTTCGTAATCTCGAAGGATTCCTCCACCCCTTCCAATCGCACCTGCCGCAGCAGTTCTGGGCGGCGTTCCACAAATGCCCACGTTGACTGGCGTGGTCAACTGGCCGATGCTATCCGCGACGTCAATCGTGTAGAAATCGCAGGTCTCCAGGAAGCGGTCCACGGTTTGCAGAGTGGTGTGATCGGCGTCGCAAAAATATTGCTTCCCCCAATCGAGCGCTCTCACGGCGTCGTCGGCGGCGTGCCGCGCGGAGCCCGGTTCGGAGCCGATCAATATGTGTTCGCGGTTCGATTTGTTCCAAACCGGAATTACTTCTACGCCTTTTTCCATGGCCTGCATGCAGGCCTTCAGCTGCGCTCTGGCCTGACGGGTGAACCGGTCGCCAGTCCCGATCGAATACTTGCTCAGTCTCAAGCCTCACTTCCTCTGTCTCTCATCGGACAACTTGCCGCGATAGGCCCATAGCCCCATGCCCGGATCCGCAATGAAAAAAACTTCCTCACCGTCAATTCGGTTGTAGCCCTGCTTGAGCTTCTCGGGAGGATAACGCATGAGCATGCTTCTCGGATCTCCGTAGGAGTAGCCGGCTCCCTCGATTTCTTCCTGGCTGAGATGTCCGGGGCACCACCGGATGGTGAAACGTGCTTCCGACGATCCGTGGATAAGGTGGGCCGCGGCGCTGAGATCCCTGGCTAAATCCGTATTTCGACTCACCGCGGCGAGGGTTGCGGGCGTGCCATGATATCCGTACTTGCGGATTAATTTGTCGATGGCCGGGTCTTCTCCGAACTGCTTGACTCCCGGCCCGAGCACGATCAGTTCGGCGCCGTCAGCCAGCGCCATGCGAGTGCGGTAGACCGCTTTGTTGCCGAGCCATGTGCTCTGAAATTCGCCGCCATCGAGATATACGACTGCCTTTTGGATCGGCGCTTCGAGGATCTCAAAGTTCACCTTAAGACTAAGTTCTGCCGCGGAGTGAAAGCAGCGGACGTCATCCCCAATAAAGAGTCCGCGCAGCACAAGCCGCCCAGACTCGGCCCGCCCCACAACGGTGAGCACGTAGACAATGGGCTGATCCTTCAAAAAATGGTCCGCCGCATAGTTAAGAACGTTACGCACCGGATTCTCAGCGCGGCCCATGATCCGCTCCATCCCGTAAACCGCGCCCAGATAATGGCTCCGGTTGATCCCCTCCGGCCCCCCGGTGCCCACGAGGATATTTTTGTTGTAATTGGCCATGCCGATGACTTCATGGGGAACCACCTGGCCGATAGAAAGGATCAGGTCGAATTCGCCGTTCACAATCAGCCGGTTTACTTGGGCCGGCCACGCATAATTGAGCTTGCACTCCGATTGCTCGTGGACAAACTCTGCCGGGACCTCGCCCAGAGTCTCGGTGTCCGTCCGCCAATTGTGAACCTGAAAGAGTCCGCGCGGCATCGCCCCGAACATGCGCTCAATCTGCGCGGAATTCATGGCGTTATGAGTACCGACCGCCGGGAGAACCGCCTGGAGCCTTTCGCCATAGAATTGCCATGCGTAACGGGTGAGCTCGCCGGCGCGCGAGTGCAAGCGACTCATGTCGGGTGGTACGACGATCACGCGCTTACGCAGTCCCAGTTTCGTCAGACTCTGCGCGAGCAGGTCCTTCAGTTGTTCCGGAGAAAGCTCAGTTTCAGGACTACCCACGGCACAGTAAACACTCATGCGGCGAACTCCACCTTCTTCAACGCGGGAGCAAGCAGATACAGAATAAGCACGGCGACTAGGTAGGCGCAGGCGGCGATCGCGAACAGGATGCGATAGCTATGAGTCAATTCGAGCACGTGTCCGGCGAAAAACGCAAAGACTGCGCCGCCGAGTGCTCCAGCCATACCACCGATTCCGACCACTGTGCCGACGGCGCTGCGGGGGAACATGTCCGATGCCGTGGTAAACAGATTCGCAGAAAACCCCTGGTGAGCGCCTGCGGCAAGGCTGAGGAGCGCAATCGCCGCCCATTCCGTTTTGAGGCCTGCCACGGTGTAGATCGGCACGACGACCGCTCCGCAGAAGAGCATCGCCGCCAACCGGGCATGACTTGGCGAAAGCCCCATGCGCCGAAACGGCGCGGGTAACCACCCTCCGCCGATACTGCCGACCGCTGACACGTTGTAGATGATGATAAGCGGTAGGCCAAGATGCGAGAGACTCAAATTGAATTTAGTGCTGAAGTAGGATGGCAGCCAATAAAGGTAGAACCACCAAATCGGATCCGTGAGAAATTTCGCGAGCGAAAACCCCCAAGTCTGGCGGAAACTCAAGAGTCGTCGCCATGAAATCGTAGGCGCTGAATCGGTCGTTGAGGGGGCTTGCCGCAGCATGCCCTCGCCAACCTGCGGAGGAGCTTGCGGCGGATGGTAGCGGAGGAACCACCACACAATCCAGGGCAGACCGAACAGACCCGTGCTTAGAAATGCCGCATGCCAGCCGTAGCGCAGCGTCACCCAGGGCACGAAGGCGGGAGCCAGAATCGCTCCAATGTTCGCCCCGGAATTGAAGATTCCCGTTGCGAGCGAACGTTCCTCAGGTGAAAACCACTCGGCCACGGTTTTGATCGCGGCAGGGAAGTTGCCGGATTCCCCCCACCCAAGACAGAAGCGGGCCACGCCGAACTCCATCGCGCTTGTGGCCAGTGCATGGCCCATTGCTGAAAGGCTCCAAACAGCCATCACCAGCATGTAGCCGACGCGAGTGCCTAGTCGGTCGATCAGACGCCCGACTCCCAACAAGCCGGCCGCGTAGGCGATCTGAAACGCGTCCACAATGTATCCGTAGTTGAGTTCGGTGAGCCCGATGCTCTGCTGGAGCGTAGGCTTGAGCAGCGCGATCACCTGCCGGTCCATGTAGTTGATCGAGGTCGCGACGAACAGCATCGCGCAAATAGTCCAGCGCATGGACGTCGGTCGCGCACCCTCAGGTTCGACACTCTCACTCCGGTCGTTGAAAGCCGTTTCAGGCTCCATCGTGCGCCTCTTCCAGCCGGTAGGCGCGTTTCACCAATCGATAGGCCAGGTCGTACGCTACTTCCAAAGCCTCATCTTCTTCCAGCCGATGTTCGGCCACGAGCCTCGCCAGAAATGCACAATCGGTACGCCGCGCGACATCGTGACGCGCGGGGATGGACAGAAAAGCCCGGGTATCATCGTTGAAACCGACGGTATTGTAGAAACCAGCCGTCTCGGTCACTTGCTCGCGAAAGCGCATCATCCCCTCTGGACTGTCGTAGAACCACCACGGTGGCCCCAGCCGAAGGCAGGGATAGTGCCCGGCCAACGGCGCCAGTTCGCGGCCGTAGGTCGATTCATCCAGGGTGAAGAGGATGATCGTCAAGTTGGTCTGGTTGCCGAATTGGTCGAGCAACGGCCGCAATGCGTCGACATAGTTCGTCGCCGTCGGAATGTCCGCACCAATGTCGCGACCGTAACGTTGATAGAGTTGGCGGTTGTGATTGCGCGAACTTCCCGGATGGATCTGCATCACGAGGCCGTCGTCGAGACTCATCCGCGCCATTTCAGTCAGCATCTGAGCCCGGAAAAGCTCCTGATCGCTGGTGTCAGAAGCTCCGGCAATAACTCGCGTGAAGAGCTCGGAAGCCTCCTTTGGAGAAAGATTCGCGGTGCGCGCCGTCGGATGTCCGTGGTCGGTGGCCGTCGAGCCAAGCGAACGAAACCGTTCCCGCGCCAGCCGGAGTGCCTTCAAATAGCCCGCCCAGCTTGAGGTGTCTTCCCCCGTTTGCTCTCCCAGCTGGGCAATGTTTTCGGAGAATCCCGTGAACTCCGGATCTACCACCGCGTCGGGCCGAAAGGTCGGCAGGATCCTTGCTTTCCATCCCGAATTCCGAATCGCTGTGTGATCCGCCAGCGGGTCCAGGGGGGAGTCGGTGGTCGCCAGCACTTCTAATCGAAAACGTTCGTATAGCGCGCGTGGCAGAAATTCAGGGGTTTGCAGTTTCTCCGAAATCGTATCGAAGTACAGGTCCGCAGTCCGTTCACTTAGCCGCTGGTTAAGCTCGAAGAGTTCTTGAAAGGCAAAATCCAGCCACAGCCGGGTTGGTGTCCCCCGGAACAGGTGATAATGGCGAGCAAAAATCCGCCAGACCTTCCGAGCATCCTTCAGTTCCGGTTGTCCGATCTCAAGATCTTCCAGCGACACTCCCTGGCTGTACAGCATGCGATAAATGTAGTGATCGGGCTGAACGAACAGCTTTGCCGGGTCTGGAAACGGCTCATTCTTCGCGAACCATGCCGCCTGGGTGTGTCCATGCGGACTCACGAGAGGAAGTGCTCGCACATGTTCGTAGAGTGTTCTGGCGATCTTACGCGTGGCGGGTTCTGCTGGGAAAAGGCGGTCCGGGTGGATCAGCATGATCTCTCACTGTAGCTCTTCCGAGTGGCGGAAGAGCCTAGTAATCATGCTTGGAAGTCGTGCAAGGGTCAATGGGACCTGATACGGCCATCAGCTCCCGCTGGGCTTGACGATACCAAAATCACTTGTTCGAGAGAACAAAGTCCACTGTGCTCACATTGTTGCGGCTGACGGTCACCGATTTTTCCCAGGTTTTGGGTTCCGAGAACACGGGGCGCTGGACGCTGCGTTCGGTCAGCACGTCATAGGCTTGTTCCTTGCCGAGCAGACTCCAACCTTCGTGCCAGGCCACGATTTGATAGGTTCCCGCAGGGACATCGGTGAACTCGAACTGGCCACTCTCGTCGGTTACAGTGTAGTAAGGGTGAGGTACTACCATCATCTCAGCATTCATCCAGACGTGGCCGCCGTTGCAGCGCAAATGGACCAGACCCGGGTTGGACATGGTGCGGGAAGTTACGCGATCGGTAAAAGGAAAAGGCAAGTTGAACGTCGCCGCACCATCCATATGAACCGTGTGCAAGGTGGCGTCGGAACTCATCATGTTGAGAGTACCGTTTTCCGGGACGAGGAGAATGTGCGGGATGTAGCGACAGTGTTTCTGATCGAGGTGCCGCCGCTGTTCGGGCAGATCCATGGCCTTCCCGCTGCTGATGTTCTTCAGGTAAACGACGGTGTTGGCTACGCCCCCCCCAGATCCAACGATCAAGCGCTCCAGGTCAGTACTCTTCTTGGAGTCGGGATCGCAAATCTGAGGATCTTTGGTTATCGGGAAGGCAGCGGCGTGCGGAACTGGCCCCGACCATTTGACGGAGCCTGAAATCGTGCCGCCGTTACTGACAGTAACGGCCTTGTAGTCGCTTTGGGCAAACACCAAGCCGGTGGCGAAGAGGAACATCAAACCTAGACAACGCGAATTCCTACGCATATTAGTCCCCCATTTTGTCCCGGTGTCCGGCGGTGGGGGCCGCCCCTCTCATAGCCCGGGGCGACGAATTCTGTCTGTCTGACTTGCTCCCCGCATCCTCCGACGTTCATCCCTCACCAGAAACGCTGCGCTGGAACATCGATCGATTCCGGGCAACCCTTCGGTTACGGGTCTTCGATTACCGGTTTCAAACCACGACCGTGCAGAGGGCGAACGGTTTGGTGATCGAAATCAAATCTTGCGTCCACTCAGGTACCAAGTCGAGATTACTGCGGTAACTACACCGGGGTGGGGGTAATCTCCGAACGCGAAGACATCTTTATGTTTTCGACCCTTAAGGCCGTGCGGAGTTGCTCATCATCAGGGTAAAAAGGAGAGGGAGGTAGATCACCGTGGCCTGCAGGAGATGTCGCGCGCGCATCTTCGACGGCGCACTCGCGAGCGGCAGGTTGAGAAAAGCCAGGCGCGCCCCAAAGTACAGGAGCGCAAATCCGAGAACCACCGCGCCAGCAAAATAGACCCGGCCCGCCATTCCCATGAAACTGGGCAGCACGCTGATGGGGATCAGAAACACGGAGTAGATCAGAATACGGTGCGCGGTGGAACGGCCGTCTTCTTCCACCACGGGAAGCATTTTAACTCCGCCTTTGGCGTAATCTTCGCGATACAGCCATGCGATCGAGAAGAAGTGCGGGAACTGCCAGACAAACAGAATGGCGAACAGGACAAGTGTGCTCCACTCCAGTCGGCCCCGAGCAGCGGTCCAGCCCAGAACTCCCGGCATCGCTCCAGGAATAGCTCCCACAAACGTGCAAATGGGAGAAATACGCTTCAGCGGAGTGTAGGCCGCCAGGTACGCGACCGAAGTCAGGAAGGTTAGGAATCCGGTCAGGGGATTCGTGTACACGGCCAGGTAGACCGAGCCTCCCACCGCTGCCAGCAGGCCAACCACGGAGGCGTGTAGCAGACTCATCCGGCCGGTCGGAAGCGGCCGCAGGGCCGTCCGCCGCATGTTGGCGTCTACCTCATGTTCCATGACTTCATTCAGCGCCGCCGTGCCACTGGAGACCAGCCCGATTCCAAACAGAGAGTGAAATAGCCCCCAGCTAAGCCAGAAATTACCCGCCTTGTGCGCGCCGAAAAAGTACCCACACCAAGCGGTCATTACGATCAGGGTGGTCACGCGGAGTTTGGTGAGTTCGGCGTAGTCGCGGAAAAGGGAAGTAGCCCGTGTGCGCAAGTCCGAGAGAGGCAGGGTCATCGTGCTCATGAATTAGGCCGTGTCGAACCGTTCCAGAATATACCCATCTGACTTCCTACTGAGAGACGCGCGCCAGGCCCCACGCCATAACGCGCTCAAGGAATGAATGGGTACTCCCATCGCGTTCTAATGTCAAGCGAAAACGCAAAGCGTATTCGCTGATTCAGCATCACTCGTTCCCCGAAGGCCCCGTCGAATCAAACGTTTCAGGTGGATCGAAAAAACATTTGTGCCACAAAGCGGAATCGGACAGCGTGCCGGCTTTCCATTGCGCCAGAGCCGACGACGTGGCCGCGATCATGCCGCCGTCGGCGGAATCGAAAATCACCACAATGCCAGCCATTTCCTGCGGCTTCTGAGTCATCTCCGCGAAGTTCTTGTCGAGCAAAAACTTCGCATATTCCAGCCGCTCCTTCGGGCCGCCGTCTTTGGCGTTGTCGTCAATCTTCTGCACTGAAATAATTTTAACGCTTTTGCCGCGGAGCGGTTCCCAATCTCCTGGGAAAGGCGCGGTCTCCTCTCGGATTACATGGAACAAGTCAGCCGCGGGTGCCAGAGCAGGGACCACAGGTGCGTCGGTGTCCGGGATGCCAACAGGCATCTCGACGCTGTTGCGCCAGATCCAGCCACGCGATAACCCGGATATGCGCACGTGTACCCAGTCCCGGTCGAAGTTCAGCATCTCGAATTCGTCGTGCAGACTGGCGAGGAAAAGCGGCTTCGCAGTCAGGCTGGGAGTCGCGACCACGGGAGTGCCCGATTTCTTCACCGCCACCAGGTTCTTGGGATAAGCCTGGTTCTTGAGAATTTCCGCCAGGCTGTCGGCTTCTGTCTGCAACGCATTGGTCGTCTCTTCGGCGTTGGGCTCCGGATTTGCGCTGCTCACGGGCTCCGGCGCAGCCAGGCCTTGCCTCAGTGACGAAGAGAAAGTGCCAGCTGTCTGGGGGAACCTTGGAGCCGGCGCCGCAATCGTTGGTTCCAAGGAGGCCGGCGGCTCGGACGGTTGGGTTGGTGGCGCAGCCGGCGCGGCCCTTTGGCCGCTCTCCGTGCGCGCCAGTTCCTCCGCTAGTTGATCCAGCAGGTCGGCTTCAAGACGGCCGTTCGACATCAACAACTGATATCCCGAGCGCCCCGCGGGATCGTTGTACCAAGCCGTCACTTTTGTGCTGACTCGCACCAGCGATCCGCCACTCGCAATTGGGCTGACCTGCACCGTGGTTTGGTAGTACCCGCGCTGGTAGCGGTCAAGCGGATGCTCCCCCGGTTGAGCGAATCCCTCTAAGGCGGGAAGGTGACCGGCCAGGCTCGAGCGCAGTCCGCTCAGCGCCTTCTCAACCGCGGTTTTCGACTCCCGGAAGCTGCGTTGGCTCGGATCAGTCTGGGCGCGAACCGAGGCAATCGCCAGAAAGATCGATAGACCACAAAGAAGCGCCCGCGCCGCAATTCGGCTGGTGATGTTTCCCGGGGCTCTCACGGTAACTGCTCCAACTCGTCGCGCAATATCCATCCGTGCTGGCCATCGTGGGTTTCCACTCCAAACCAGTACGTCGTCGAAATCACGATGAGAACCTCGGTGCCGGCGGGCAACGACTGCAGTGTGCTCGCCGTGTGGAAGGGAGCGGATTTCAGCGGCGCGCCCGGCGCCTTCACCAGTCGCTGAACCTGACGGCGGAGATCTTTGACGCGTTCTTCCAGCGTTTGCGGCGCGGCTTGCGCAAGCGTTGTTTGCGGCGCCGAGCCGGAATTGCCGGCACTTTCCACCGCGGGTGTGGGGATCGGAGGGGGAGTCGCTGCGCGGGTCATCTCGGCTGGCGCGAACTGCTGCGTCAATTTCACCTCCCGTTGGCGCTCGGCTTCGGCGGTTTCAGTTTTCATCACGGTGATCGCGTCAAGCCGGTCATGAATGTCCTTGTACTCCGCGCTCTCCACCGAACCATTCGACAGATGTGAGGTGTGGCGGAAATCCTCGACGAAGATTGCATCGATCCGCAACACGCTGTTTTTGTCCCCCTGCGCCTGCACCACGTAGCGCACAGCCAGCGTGCCCACGTCGCCGCTGTCCTTGAAATTGCGGGGATCGAGTGCGTGGGCTTTCACTTTGTAGAAGCCCTTCCCATCCCCGGTCCATGCCGGAAAAGCGCGCGTCGAAGACTCCGCGGTCGCGTTCGCGACGTATTCGTCTTTGTTGTATTCCTTGGTTCCCCGAATGATTCCGTTCTGCACCACGTCCTCGACAACTTGGACAACTTCGCTCTCGGGAAACGGAACGTTGACAATGAGGCCAGCCCCGTACTGCAGGGCATCTTTTTCCCGCGCGTTTAGTCCGGGCGTGGCTGCGAGGAAACCTATCCAGAGCAGGATCAAACCGGCCTTCCACGGCCCAACCCTACCCGCGCCCGAAAACTCGGACCCACCGCCCCTACCAGCCGCAGACCGTTTCACCTGAAACCCCTCTGGACACATTCTCAACTCCGGAGGCGGCGTGTCAACTCTGGCTTGCCTTTTAGTCGTAATGCCAAACCCCAACACTCTTTGGCTTTAGCAGTGTAAAAAAAATGTAAAAAACTGCTTGCAAGTCAGGTTAGGGCGGTAGTAGGATTCCGCCCCGGTACGGTGGTTCGACCGGTGAAGGAAGTTGTAAAAAGATTCTTACTTGCTCCGTCGCAAGCATGTGAAAGGGGTTTCACATGCTAAAGTCTGCGCATCTTGCCAATTTTGGGTCTGTGGGGACGCAAGCATCATGCAAGTAAGTGTGGCCGAAAGGCCTGGAGGAGTGAAACCGAATGCGTATGGGGACGCAGTCTTATGCTCGCCGAAAGCTGCCGTGTGTGCGGCCTTTTGTAACCATAACTCTGGTTGTGGTCTTTCTAATCCTGAGCAGTAGTCAAAATGCGAATGCCCTTCCGGCATTTGCTCGCAAGTACGGCCTGCGCTGTTCTGCTTGCCACGAATCCTGGCCGATGCTTAATTACTTTGGCCAGAAGTTCAAAGACAACGGCTACCAGTTGATGAACGATCGCGACTCGCCGATCTGGCAGAATCCTGGCTATTGGCCCGTCACCTTCCGCATCATCCCGATTTGGCACCGGGTCAGCAAGGGCAAGGTCGAAGTCGACACCTATCCCGGCGGGGGATCAACCACGCCGAATGGCACCGCGATTCAGCGGGTTACTACCTCCGGCTTCGATCTGAGCGGATTGGACTTCCACACCGGGGGCACTCTGGAAAAGAATTTCTCGTTCTACGTACTTCCGTCCTCTGACAACACCGCTTCCTTTCACTTTGAAACCGTCATGGCACGGCTAGACAACCTGTTCGGCAGCCCCTGGCTTAACATCAAGCTGGGCAAGTTCGAACTCGATAACCTCCTCTCGGAAAAGCGAATTCTGACGCTCACCGGCAACGGGGGCATTTACCAGCTCTATCACTTCACTCCGGTTGGCGACGGCAACATCTTCGGCCAAATGGGAGCCAACCAGCTGGGTGCCGAAATCATGGGCCACTCCTACAACGACCGGACCCGGTACTCGGCGGCCCTGCTCAGTTCCACCAACGGAAACGTTGCCTTGCCGTATGGCAATGCTTACACCGGTTTCTTTGCCGCCAGCCAAGCCTTCGACGTCGGGAAACTGGGAGTCGATCGCATCGGCGCCTACGCCATGATCGGACAAGCGCCAACGTACTATTTGACTCAGACCGCCAGCGGAGTCACGTCACCCCTTGCCGGCTCCGGGGCAAGCAACAAGTCGTTCCATCGCGAAGGCTTCGTCGGTCAGTTCTACTTCGGCCAGCACTTCGACCTGCAGGTGGTGACCCAGCATGGCTGGGATAACGCTTGGTTCGGGCAGGGGTACGGGGATCTGATCAACGGAGCTGCCACGAACAATAACGTACCCGGTACAAGCCTGCCCACGGGTTCGCAGGCGCCAACCTGGAACGGCGTTCTGTTCGAACCGCACTACATTTACAGCCCGCAGCTTATTTTCGTCGGGCGGTACGAGAACATTCAGATGTCGCGCCAGGCCAATGGGCGAACCTCGGCCACTCCGTCAGCGTCCAACTTCGGCAATATCTCGACCTACACCGTTGGCTTTCGCTACAACCCCTTCATGACCAGCCGCGCCGGCTTTGCCTGGCACAACGAGTACAACTGGCTGCACCAGGACGGCACCGGACCCCTGGTCGGGCTGAACACAACCAACATCAACACCAGCGAAGTATTGATGGGGTTTGATTTCGACTTCTAACAGAACGAACAGGTGGCAGACGTTTTGCCTGCGTGAAAATTCAAATTTAAGGATTCTCTGCATGAACACTTTGAAGCCTGTCCATTTTCTCACCGCGATTGTGAGTTTCGTTCTGGCCGTCGGAATCTCTTCCCGGGCGCAGGACGCACCGGACGTGGGCCCCCATCCGCCGACTCCGGAGGTGCCGATGGAAAGCCACATCGGCAAGTTAACCGGCCATTCCAAAGACGCCAAGTCGGACTTCCGCCGCTACTGCGCCGGTTGTCACGGCGACTTAGGCGACGGCAACGGCGAGAACGCGATGTGGCTTGATCCCAAGCCTCGCAACTTCACATTAGCCACGTTCAAGTGCCGCTCCACACTGACCGGCACCCTCCCCACCGATCAGGATCTTTTCAACTCCATCGGCCGCGGGTTCAGCAACTCCAACATGCCCATCTGGAACACCTTCTCAGGACAGCAGAAGGCCGACCTGGTGGCCTACATCAAGACGTTCTCGCCACGCTGGCAAAAAGAGAAAGCGGGCGATCCCATCAAGATTCCCGCCGAGCCCCCGGTCACGATCGAGAGCATCTCGCACGGCAAAGCCCTGTTCACCAAGCTCGAGTGCTGGAAGTGCCACGGCCCGCAAGGCAAGGGCGACGGTCCTTCGGCGGCGACGCTCACCGACAGCCAGGATCTACCCATCCGGCCGTACAACTTTGCCGACGGCAAAGACGACTCGCGGTTCAAGTGCGGCTCGACCAACCAAGATATCTACAAGATCTTCATGACCGGCGTTGATGGAACACCGATGCCCTCGTTTAACGACACCATCCAACCCAACGATGCGTGGGATCTGGTTCACTTCCTGCGCACCCTACAGGTCAATCGCCACAGCAAGGAAAACGACGTGTTGAAGGCGGCGGGAGGCAAGATTCCTCCCTACGTGGAAAAGCAATCGGAAGCGCCCACCAACCAGTCCGAGAATCGGGCTGCGGGAGGCGGTAACTAATAGCGGTAACTAATATCTGATATTTCTAAGGAGGCCAGGAGATGCGCGCGAGCAACCCCTGCATTGCGGCGCTAGCGGCCGTATTGTGTCCGGCGCTAATGTTCGGAGGCACCATCAGCGGCAAAGTGACCTACACCGGAACCCCGGCGAAACAGAAACCTATCGACATGTCGAAGGAACCGAGTTGCGCCAAGCAGCACGCGACTCCCATCACTACTGAGACTGTCGTCACCGGCTCCAACAACACTCTCGAAAACGTCATCGTCTACATCTCCACCGGCGCCGATGACGCCAACGCACCCTCGCAGGCCGTCACTTTTACCCAGAAAGGTTGCCAGTACCTTCCACACGTGATTGCCCTGCACACCGGCCAGCAATTGCAGGTCATCAATGGGGACCAGACTTCGCACAACATTCATCCCCTGGCCAAGGTGAACCGTGAGTGGAACAAGTCGCAACCGCCCGGGGCTCCTGCCATTCAGGAGAAATTCGATTCTCCGGAATTCATTTCCGTGAAGTGCAACATCCATCCCTGGATGCACGGCTGGTTTGCAGTCCTCAAGACCAACCATTACTCGATCACCGGAGACGGCGGCGGGTTTTCTCTGCCCAACCTGCCCGCGGGAAAGTACACCGTCACCGCCTGGCATGAAGACTACGGAACCCAAACTCAGGATGTGACCATCACCGGCAGCGAAACGAAGTCGATCGACTTCAGTTTCAAGGCCAAAGCCTACTAGGAATTGCTTCTCGTTGGTGCCGGCGCTTTTCGCGCCGGCGCCAATCGACTTCATTGGCGCGGATGATCCGGGCGGATGCGAGGGAACATGGGCGGCAAGATATTTGCGGTGCTGGTGATCGTGATTGCAATAGCCTCGGCAGTTCCCATCATCAGCCACACGTTCCTGGGGGCGAGCGTGACTCCGCCCGAGGACATCTCCACGCACGGCGCCGAAATCGACAAGCAACTCGACGAAACCATGGTCGAGGCCGGTTTGTCATTCCTGGCAGCTCAGTTCGTGCTGGGCTTCTTTGTGTGGCAGTTTGGCGGACGCAAAGCTGGTCCGCTCAAGAACTTTCCCGGTGGCGCCAAGTATCTAGTCCTTGCGGCGGTGCTGCTGGTGGGGGCTGAGGCGATCGCGCTCGGAGCCCTGGGAACCAAGGCATGGGCAAGAGTCTATTTCCAGCCTGCCTCGGCCGACGCACTGCCCATCCAGGTGCAGGCCGGACAGTTTGCCTTTTACTTCCGCTACGCCGGGCCGGACGGCAAGTTCGGCGTCATCCACCCAGAGAAGATCGATGAAGGCAACTCGAATTTCTTCGGCTTGGATCCGGAAAACGATATCCCCGCTCGCGACGACATCACCTCGGGCGAGTTGGTCATTCCGGCAAACAAGGAAATCCACCTGATGATGCACGCTAAAGACGTGGGACATTCCTTCTACGTTCGCGAGCTGCGCATCCAGCAGGATTTCGTCCCCGGACTCGATCTTTCCCTTCATTTCACCGCGACCAAGGTAGGCAAGTACGAAATCGTGTGTACCCAGCTTTGCGGCCTTGGCCACTACAACATGAAGGCCTATCTGAACGTCATGTCGCAGGACGATTTTGACAAGTGGTTGAAGGCGCAGTCCCAGTAGTGTGCAGTCCGTGCCGTTCCGCAACGAACAAAGAACGGCGAGTGCCAACTCCAGCGAGAGGTGAAGGGCAATGTCTGAGGCATCCCCGCACGCAGTACATCACGCAGCCCCGACGGGCTTTATTCGCAAATACGTTTTCAGCCTCGACCATAAAATCATCGGCCTGCAGTACTACGCGCTGGCCCTGGTCGCCGTCGTCACGGGGATGATGCTCTCTTGGCTGATGCGAATTCACCTGATTGCGCCGAATTGGCCGATTCCGGGTCTGCAATTCCTATCCAAGGTCGGAGCGCCAGGCGGAGTGATGACGCCGGAGTACTACCTCTCACTGATGACCATGCACGGCACCTTGATGGTCTTCTTCGTGCTGACCAACGCGCCCTTCGCCGCGTTCGGCAACTACTTCCTGCCCCTCCAGATTGGCGCGGAAGATATGGCCTTCCCCCGCTTCAACATGATGTCGTTCTGGACCACGTTCATCGCCTTCTGCATTCTGATCTCCGCCTTCTTCGTGGGAGATGGACCGCCGCTTGCCGGTTGGACCGCCTACGCCCCGCTGAGCGCCGTTGGCAAGGACTCCGGCCCGGGCGAGGGACTCGGGCAAACTCTGTGGGCCCTTTCGATCTTTGTCTTTTGCATTGCCTCGCTATTGGGAGCGCTGAACTTCATCGCCACCACGCTCGATTTGCGAACCAAAGGCATGACGCTGGCACGCATGCCCATCGTCACATGGGCGTGGTTCATCACCTCCTGCATCGCGCTGCTGGCTTTTGCCGTTCTGATGCCGGCCTGCCTGCTGCTGATCCTGGACCGCGTGGGTGGAACCAGCTTTTTCATTCCCTCCGGCCTGAATATCAGCGACCACATACAACCGCACCAGGGCGGATCGCCGCTGTTGTGGCAGCATCTGTTCTGGTTCTTCGGCCATCCCGAGGTTTACATCGCCATTCTGCCCGCGATCGGCATCGTCAGCCACATTCTGATCAACAGCATGCGCAAGCCCATGCTGAGCAACAAGGTCATCATCTATTGCATGATGGGCATCGGCTTCCTCAGCTATATGGTGTGGGGACACCACATGTTCCTGAGCGGCATGAATCCATTCTCTGCGCTGGTGTTCTCTTTCCCCACGCTGATGATTACGATTCCCGCCACCATCATGACGCTGATCTGGCTGGGCAGCCTCTATGGCTCCAACTTGAGAATTAACGCGGCATCCTTGTTCTGCCTGGGTTTCATCTCAATGTTCGTCAGCGGCGGCGTGAGCGGTTTCTTCCTGGCGCAGCCCTCGATCGACATCTATTTGCACGCGACCTACTTCGTCGTAGGCCACTTCCACATGGTGATGGGTGTGGCGGCCATCTTCGGTATTTTCGCCGGAACCTACTTCTGGTTCCCCAAGATGACCGGCCACATGATGAATGAAACCTGGGGCCGGCTGCACTTCTGGTTCACCTTCATCGGCACCTATTGCATCTTCATGCCGTTCCATTACCTGGGGCTGGCGGGCAACGTACGACGCTACTCGGCCTTCACCGACGACTTCCTGGTGCCGCTGCTCCCGGTGCACAAATTCATTACCTACTCTGCGCTGTTCACCGGAGCGGCGCAGTTGATCTTCCTGTGCAACCTCATCTACAGCCGGTTCAAGGGGCCGCAAGCAACGGCCAACCCGTGGGAGGCGACCTCGCTGGAGTGGTCCACGCCGTCGTCTCCGCCGCCATTCGATAATTTCGGCGGCCAGCACCCGGTTGTCTATCACGATCCGTATCAATACGGAGTCCAAAGTTCTACGGCCGACTACCTGATGCAAACATCGCCGGAGCGCGCCGGAGAAACGCCATAGGTCAAACCGCCACCACTGCACTGCACCATTTAGCAGTCCGTGGCGAAAGTAAGGTTCGTATCAGCCACGCCTTACAGGGCGTGCCGCAAGTGAATAAATATTGACGGGCCTTTAGGCGCTGTGCTTTGAGGCTGTAGGGGCCGACTAAGGGGAAGGGAAACGGAGTATTCATGGCAACGACACTTCAACCGCCGCCAGTACAAACAGACGACAAAAAGCGTCCGCATCCGCACGACGGAAACGGCGGCGGTGGCCTTGGTGGATTGGTTCCGGAAACCGGTGATCTGCGATCCGTAGCCGATCCCAGGGGCGAGCCCACGCGCACCGGAATCTGGGTGGCGCTTGCTGCCATCGCCATGTCGTTTGCCGCCCTCACCTCCGCCTTGTACGTTCGCGAAGGCGCGGCCACCGATTGGCACCATATCGTCCTGCCTCCAATTCTCTGGTTCAACACCCTGGCCTTGATCGCCAGCAGTATCACGCTGGAGTTGGCAAGGCACCGGGTCGCGGCATTCATGCGCGGCCAGATCCCAAGCCGCTCCAGCTCCATGCTGTGGTTGAACGCTACCTTGGCGCTCGGCCTTTTGTTCGTAGCCGGGCAATACCTGGCGTGGATGAAGTTAAGGTCGCAGGGTCTCTACCTGCCCACGAACCCGAACAGTTCCTTCTTCTATCTGTTGACCGGAGTGCACGCGGTTCACGTGCTGGGCGGTCTTGGCGGACTGACGCGAGTCATCGTGAAGTTTCGCCGTTCCACGCGGCCCCTGCGCCGCAGCACCATGGACGCCACCTCTTACTACTGGCATTTCATGGGATTGTTGTGGATCTACCTGCTGTTTATTTTGTGGATGAAGCTGTAGGGCAACTTCTGAGGGAGGCACTGTGAGCGAAGCCGATCTGACCTTGGAGCAGAGCGCGGGAGTGGCGGCAGTAATGGAAGAGAGCCCGTTTTCGATTCCTTCCAGCAAACTCGTGATGTGGCTGTTCATCATTTCGGATGCGTGCACGTTCGGCGCCCTCCTGATCGCCTACGGCTATATTCGGAACTCGGCCGCGGACTGGCCCCTGGTCTTCAAATCGACCAGCATCTGGAATGCTCTTCTGATGACGTTCATTCTGGTCAGCACCAGCCTTACGGTATTGTTCGCCGTCAAGTCGTCGCAGGCTGACGACCGCCAGGCTACATTTCGCTGGACCATGGTCACTGCCGCCGGAGGCATTCTTTTTGCCGCGTTGCACATCCGCGAGTGGATGTCCCTGATCGGCCAGGGTGTCCGGCTTTTCCAGAATCCATGGGGTTCGCCCATGTTCGGCGCCGCCTTCTTCTCGGTCACCGGTCTGCATATGGCGCACGTGCTCGCTGGCGTCGTGGCTCTTGTCGTCGTCGGTTCCGGTTACAAGGCCGGCCGCTACGCTTCGGTGCACATCGAGATCTGGGCGTTGTACTGGCACTTCGTTGACCTGGTGTGGATGTTCGTCGTCCCGCTGATCTACCTGTTGAACATGAAGCGGTAATTGAAGAAGAGGAGCACATCGATGAGCGCAAACAATACGAACAGCATGCGCACCACTTACATCGTCTACGGCGTGATCCTTGCCATCGCGGTGATCCAGGTCGTCGTTGCCCTCACCATGGGGCCTTCCCTGGGACGCATGCTGATTCTGGCCGCGATTCAGGCCTACCTGGCCGGGATGTTCTTCATGCACCTGCGGGACGAGAAGTCCAACCTCCGGCTGGCTCTGATACCAGCGACCTTGTTCGTGCTGGTGATGATGAACATGGTGTGGGCCGACAGTTTTCGCCTAATCTCCATGAAACCCTTTGCAAAATAGTAAGGAGGGCGTGTGACGTATTTTCGAGGATTGCGCCTTGCCCGCCGGACGAAGCTGGTGCTGACCGCCGCTGTGGTTTTAGCGCTGAACACGGCCGGCTACGCACAAAGCTGTGCCCTCTGCTATACGCAAGCTGCGGGCGCGGGGCATCGGTTCATTCAGGGGCTGCGCACCGGCATCCTGGTGCTGATTTTCCCTCCGATGTTTATGTCGGTAGGAATCACCGTTCTTGCCTACAGGAAGCGTAACCGGACAACCGACGCGAAAGCCCTGGAGGCGTCCGGCAACGGTTGGTGAGAAGGCTTGATCTGATCAATCTGAATCAATTCTAGCGAGGAGCCATGTCCGAACCGAAACCAGATAATTCCGCCAGCCGTGCCGCCACCTACTTTGTGTTCATCTTCCTGATCGCTGCGATTATTGAAACCCTGATCGCAGGCCTCGGCAGATAGAGTTTATGCGACAACTAAGCTCCGGAGGAACGGTGGAGTCGAAGCTTGGCAAGACCCCTCCGCGCGCGGCGGCGGCATAATTTAGCCCCGGACGTAAGTCCGGGGTAAAGCCGAAAAAAGGGAAAGAGTTCCGCAGGGACGGCACGGTTCTCACCGAGTCTCATATAGCCGCTGCCGCCAGCCTAAGCGCTTGCGCCATTGGTTAGATTCACACTCGCAGTATCATCACTTCGGTGGCCTTGATCAACGCTGCAGCTGACTGCCCCGCTTTCAGTTGCATCTCCCGCGCCGACCTGGAAGTGATGATGGCGATGATTCCTTGGCCGCCAATCGATAAGGTAACTTCGGCCATCAGGCCGCTGATGCGGACACTCTCGATCCGTCCCACCAACTGATTCCGCCCGCTGACGCGGCGGATTACCTCCCTGCGCTCCACTTCCGTCCTACCTCGCGTCCTGAAAAGCAACCGATCCACCTCGCTCCGGGGCACGCGATGATGCCCGCCCGCGGTTAACACGCTGCGTATCTTCTTCTTGTAGATCCATTGTTTGATGGTGGGAAAGCTGATCCCGAGCTGCAAAGCCGCATCCCGCAGCCTCAGCATCTCTTCCGGTTCACTTCCGGGTTGACGTTTACGTCGCACGAGAAAGAAATCGTACAGCCGACGGATGGCACGGTCAACCGACAAGCCAATGCTGCAGCTCTTGCCACCTCATGGAATGATATTAAATCGTACATAAGTAGACACATAAACAGTACTTCATATACACTGCGCAATCTGCACTCTGGGGGACAAATGCGCATCGTGAAACGCTCTGACTGCTCCGAGATCCTCTTCTTCCGGTACAGGCGGCGATGGAAACCTTTGACGCGCGCCGGCTACATTCCAACGGCTGCCTCACTGCTGCTGGCCCAACCCTTCTTTCTGCTTTTGTGGCTTGCGATGGGGGCGTTCCCGGTGTGGGCCCAAACGGGAGCGAGCCTTTCCGGCGTGGTGACGGACCCAACCGGCGCCGCCCTTCGCGATGTAGCGGTGACAATCAAGAACGTCCACACAGGTGCAACGCGCACGATCGCAACCGACGGCGGGGGGCACTTTCAGGCGTCCGGCCTGCTTCCGGGGCGTTTCGAGATTCGAGCGGCAAAACCAGGTTTGGCCGATGAAACGCGCACGGGAATCAGCCTGGCGGCCGGCCAGGACGCCACGGTCGACATTAAGATGCAGCGGAGCACCCCCGACGCCTGCGCGAGCGGCCACGAGTTCGCCACCACCGATTGCACCCTGACCTGGCACGGCATCACGCTGTACGGCGCGTATGACGTCGGCGTCGGCTGGGTAAGCCACGGCTTACCGGAAAACGGCTACAACTACGAAGGCGCATCTCTGGTGAACCGAAACGGCTTTCAACGTCGATTCCTTATCGCACCGAACAACCTGCAGCAGACGGGTGTGGGCATCAGGGGCAAGGAGGAGTTTCGGCCTGGCTGGTCGGTTGTGTTCAACGCTTCCACTGGCATCAATCCGCAGTCGGGCCTGCTCGCCAACGCGTCAGCCACCGACACCATCAACAACGGCCTTCCCAGGGCTAGCTATTCGTACGCTATCGACGGGGCACGCGCCGGCCAACCCTTCAATGACGAAGTCTATGGCGGTATGTCATCCACGCATTTCGGTACGCTGACTTTCGGTCGCCAGCGCTCTCTCGGTACCGATGCGATGCTCCTCTACGATCCGGCCGGGGGCAGCTATGCCTTTTCCTACATCGGGTATAACGGCACCATGGCCGGCGGCGGCGACACCGAGAACAGCCGTTGGGACGACGCGGTGAAGTATCGCATCACCTATGGCCCGGTCCATTTCGGCGCGATGTATAAATTCGCCGATGGCTCTGCCGGCTGCTACTCGGCCTCCGCAGGCTGGACTGCCACCACCTGTACGCCGGAATCGGCGCATAACAACGCCTATGGATTCGACCTCGGCGGAACGTACGGCAAGTTCTCCGCCGACATCGTTCCCCAACATTACAACCAGGCGATCAGCGTATTGAACCCCTTGCTAGGGCCTCAGAGTCCAACGCAGTCATTTCAGTCGACTACCGACAGCATCAATACAAACCAGATCACCGGAACCAATCTGATTGACACACACAACACCGTCTACGGCATCGTGACCGACAACTACGCCGTTATGGTCGCTGCCAAGTATGCGTGGGACCCGTTCAAGTTTTTTGCCGGCTACGAATACATCTGGCAGAACAACCCGAAGAACCCGTTGGGCGTTGGCGCGTCGGACCAGGGCGGTTACATCATGAGTGGGGTCGAAGACAAGAATCTTGATTCTGAAAAGTTGGTACAGATTTGGTGGACGGGCGCGAAGTACACCTACCGCAGCAGAACCGACTTCACTTTCTCCTGGTATCAACAGCGACAGAACGACTTCCGTGTTCCACCGACCTGCGTGTCTGGAAATTTCCGCAGTTCCTGCGCGGGCACCCTGAACGAGGGGTCGCTCTATGCGGATTATCACTTCACCAAGCGTTGGGACGGTTTTCTCGGAATTGCGTACTCCTGGGTGAGCGGCGGTCTGGCCATCGCCATTCCTCACGGCCCTGGCGTCCCCTACAACTCCAACAACAACTTTGCTCCGACAGTCGGTACTCGGTTTGTCTTCTGATCGTTTCCGCGGCGGGCTCAGTCGAGAGCCCACATGGGTTGTGGTTCATCAAAACCTTCGCGGCGGGTTCGAATGTGGCCGTCCGAGGGGTTGATTCCTCGCCTATTCCTTCAGGGTGACATAATCGTCAGTGGACAGCGTGCGGGAGACTCTTTTCTTGTGCCGGTTCCGGCTATGGTTACACTTCGGCGCGGTTCAAGCTGGCACCATCCAAAGGCTAGGCCGCGTAACGGTGGTGAGGACCACCCATTCGCGGGGACGATCGGATCTTTCTTCCCTCGGTAGGAGGTATTTCACTTCAGTGGGTGGGGCTCGTCGCAACGGCCCTCGTCTCGACTTTCGCCGGCGCCCAGCAGAATTATGTCACCGACTGGTTTCGGCGAGTGGATAAGACCCAGGCCGAGCCACCCCACTGGGTTACGCCCATGGCCACAACTACGCCGCGTCTGGAGGAGGAATTCCGCTACCGCCAACTCTGGACCGAGAACGCGGAGCGTGTAACGACCTAATTCTGCCCGCTTTCCTGGAATGGAGTGTGCCCAGCGGAAGCTACTCGAACGGCGCGCTGGACGCCATCATTACCCCGACCATCGCTAACGGAAAAGGCTTCGGCCATTTTGACAACATTCGGCGTCGCCCTACCCACCGCCGACACAAATATCATCGGCAGAACCTATGCCTGGAACAGCACTTTCCAATATCACCTCTTGCGCAAGGTGTGGCCGGAAGTCGAACTCAATTCCAGTTTCTTCCGAGGACGGCAAGAACGACGGCAACAACGACGGCAAGAGCAGACCTTTGTCGCTCCCGGCCTGGTGTTGGGAAGGTTTCACCGGGGTGGACGTGTGGGGTTCACGATGGGCGGCGGCTTCCGAGATCGCCGCAACGCACTTCCACACCAGCAATCACAACGGAATTCTGTCGATACGATTCGGGTTCTAAGCGCTTTCGAGAGTCTGCGCGAGAGCTGATTCCATGGAGAAGGGCGGCCCAAGACCTTCCAGGATCCAGTCGCGGAGCGGCGGCATGCGAAAGCACGGAAGTGCTGGCGGACAAAAGAGGAGAATCGCGAGTCAGGCGGGGACGGCACAAGGTTCTCGCCCAGTCTCTCAGAGCCCGCTTCCGTACGCGCTCACATCGCGGTTCATTTTCCATTCCCTCGGATCTTCCCTCGCAAGACGGTGATCGATGCCTTAGGGAGTACGAACGTCGTCTGCGAGTCCGACTCGATCACGGTGCCGACTGGCGGTCCATCGGGATCGGCATGACTGTTCGTCCCATCGTTCTTCCAGACGTACTGCTCGCTGCCAAAAGTCATCAGGTGTACCGGGCGCGAGAAAGATCCGCGCCATTTTGTCGCCGAGTTCTCAAACGCAACGCCAACCGAGTGCGGACTTGTTTCATCACGATTCACGAGCATGAGCGACCACTCTCCGTCTGGGCGATGAACAGCGTACGAAGTCACCAGCACGTTTCCCTCGCCGTCCTGAATTCCCGTCGACGAGGGAAACATCTCATGCATTCCGGAGCGATGCTGCACCCACTCGCGATTGATCATGTGTGCGGCGTAATAGAGCGAAGTGTAGCCGGTGATGTCGTAATCGTGAGGCGCCACGAAATTCGACCACGAAGCCCAACCCAGACAGCTGCTCTCCAATCCCTGCGGCTGAATGGGCGAGTGATAAAAAGCCGCGCCTCCGCCCTCGAAAAACGAACCGATATTATCGGCCAGCCAAAGCCCGGCGAACATCGTGCTCATCGGTCCGGTCAGGCTTGCTGCCAGGTGACTCTCGCTGACCATGAGCGGCACGTCTTTGGGAACCCCATCGTCGCGCCAAACCTGGAGAATGTGTTTCATCAATTCAGGCTCGCGGTAGAGCGACTTCCACGTAATCTCGCACGGCTCGAACGGATAATGCTCGAAGGACACAAACGCCAGATCCTTCAAATGGCCGTGAGTCTTGAGGTAGTCGACAAAGCGCCCCATCCATGAGGTGCGTCCCTGCGCGTCCGGCCACACGCGGATATCCTCGTTCACCCCTTCGAAGATCGGCCCGCCTAGCTTAAGTTTGGGATCGATCTTGTGAATTGCCTCCGCCCACTGAATATAGAGCGCGCCGTAATCTTCGGGCATCGCGTGCTTTCCGTCCGGTTCCTCGCCCATCTCGATATAGGCGATCGGGTAGCCGCGCTTCTCGATGTAGGCAATCTGCGCGGCCGCATCGTCAGGCGTGCCGTAGAGCATGGTGACCGGAATCATCGCCGGAAGATTGTTCGTAATTCCGCTGGTGAAGAAAAGATCGAAACCCGTGTGCTGGTAGTTGCCCGTCGCATTGCCGTCGTCCGCGGAGTGCCAGGGATCGATCGAGGACGAGCAGTAGGTGGGCTCACTGCCCCCGATGGCGTCCTTCGCCACATCCGTGAACTCGCCACTCGAGTCGATGCTCCCGGCATGAATTTCCTGGATGGCGAATCCAACACAATTTCGGATATCCGCCGCGCCGTGCAAATCGCACGTGTTAGAGGATTCCGTCATCAGCACCCGCACGAATTGTGTGGTCACGGGCGCGTCGGAAAGTCTGAGAGTGATGGAGCTTCCCCCGGCGTTCTTCACCGAGCCCGCGGGAAAGGTCTTCCACGTTCCCTCGGGTCCGCGGTCAAAATCGAGCGCATGTTTTCCGTCAAAATATTCCACCTGGTAGCTGATCGCAAACGGATTGGCCCATGCAATCTGCACTGCGCTGACAGGCTTCGGCGCCCGAAGGTCGACGACTACCCACTGCGGATGCAGCGAATCGCTTTCCCCCGTGAACTTGCGGGTCAGATACGGATTGCTCTTCCAGTAGGTCAGGTTCGGTCCCTCGACCGGCCGGTCACCGCTGGTCGAGAAGCCGCGATGCGGCAAAGCGTAAGCGAGAATGTAGCGAGTCAGTTCTTTGAGATCAGTGCTGCCCGTGAAGTATCCGCTCTTGTGCGCAGCGTCGCTCCAGTTGCCGTTCTCCGTCCAGTGCCAGGCAGCCATCCGCAGTTCGGTATTGTTGCGGTAGGTGATCGGCCCCCATCCCGCCGATAGCGATTCCTGAATAATGTGTGATGTGTAGACCTTGTCGATTCCGCGGCGCGATAAAACGTCAACCGAACTGCCAAGCGAGTGGTCCGGATCGAACAAGTTGAGAATGTGCTCGGGATTCACATCAATGCGAACCACCGCGGCCTGCGCCGGCGCGCTCGCTCTCGCTTGAGCGCCGGCAGATGGCGCAATCGGAGTAATCGCCCCGCAGACGAGAACGACAGATATGAGTTGGAAGCGAAAGGGAAATCCAGCCAGGCGGATCGTACCAACGAACCTTGCCGAGTCCATGGGGCCTCACGGAACCCGGATAATAAATCGTTTCAATCGTGATTGCCACTGGAATTCAGGGCGTGCCTAGCGTCCCGCCCACGCCAGCCCGTCCGCACCCGGACCAGCATCGATCAACTTCTCCACCGTCCAGTTGGAAGTGCGAATCACCGCAACCTTGTGGCTGGCATCGCACGAGACGTAAGCGACCTGGCCGTCGGGCTGCATCAGAACTTCCTGCGGAGCCGCGGGCACATCTATTACGTGCGCAACTTTCATGGCGCTGAGGTCCACCACCGCAACCTTGTTGGCCGTCCGCGCTGCTACAATCAACCAACGCCCGTCGGGTGTCGGCGCTGTTCCATAGCCGGCGGCGGGCAACGGGATCCAGATCTTGACCTTGCTGCTGGCTGTGTCGATGACCGCAAGCTGGGGCTTCGTCTGATCGGAAGTGAACGCCATCTTTCCGTCGGGCGATATGGCGATGCGCTGCACTTCTCCTGCAACCGGGATCACCGTGATCGTCTTCCGGTTCTCTATGTCGAGAACCGAAACCGTTCCCGGACCCACATTCGCCGTGTAACCACGCTTCCCGTCGGCAGTAATAGCGAGCATGTGCGATTCCGCCTGCCCCGTAGGAATCGCTCCCACGATCTTCAGCGTCCGCGGATCGATGACACTGATTGTTTTCTCAAGCTCAGTGGTTACGTAGAGCATCCCATCCTTGGGACCGATCACGGCACAGTGCGGCCGCACGCCGTGTCCAAAATCGATGTTGCCCACCACTTTGCGCGACGCGATGTCGACCACGATCATGTTCCGTCCGTCAGTGCCCGGCTTGCCCACGCCTGAATTACCGTAGATCGGAACGTAGGCGGTTCTGCCGTCGGGCGAGGCCACGACTTCGTGTCCGGTTGTCCCACCCTCGGCCACAGTCGCAATCTGTTGTCCCGCCCGAGGGTCGACGATGCCCAACGTCTCATCCCCTTTGTTGGCGACCAGCAGCACTCCTTGCGCGCCGGCGTCAGGAGAAGCGGTTCGGTTCGAAACTGACATAGCTGATAACCCCACCATGGTCACAAGAATCGCTACCCATTTCATTGCGGTCTCCACGAAGAGCAATTCACGACCCGGAAATTCTACATGCCCCGGACGAAACCAGGAAATTTCGACTCCAGCCTCTGCATTCGACGTACACTGAATCCGCCAAGGAGAAACTGAGTGCCAACTGAATCGACCAGAAGAGCTTTTCTGAAGCTGTCTGCGATAGGCCTGACCGCGGCGGCCACCCCCAACATTCGGTCTGCACTCGATCCCGCCGGCAGTCCCTCCTCGGACGACGTGCAAGTACGCGTTACCAGCGGCAAGCTCCGCTACGCGACGGCGCCCTCCTTAACCTGGCATGTTGCGGGCGCAACCGACGCGAACGCCATCGCCATCGATCCCAGCCAAAAATTCCAGGAGATGCTGGGTTTCGGCGCCGCTTTCACCGACGCTGCCTGCTACACCTTCAACCAACTCCCGTCGCGGGCTCGCGAACAGTTGTTCCGCGAACTCTTTCACCCCTCCGAAATGGGACTGAGTGTCTGCCGCACCTGCATCGGATCGAGCGACTATTCCACCGAACTCTTCAGCTACGACGAAGGCGACCCCGATCCCGAAATGAAGCGTTTCTCCATCGCCCACGATCAGGCCTACGTTCTTCCGATGATGCGGCTGGCCCGCCACGAGAATCCAGATCTCTTTCTTTTCTCCTCGCCCTGGAGTCCGCCCGGATGGATGAAGGCCGGCGGCTCCATGCTCGGCGGTTCGATGCGCCCGCGCAATTTCGCTGCCTACGCCCAGTATTTTCTGAAGTTCCTCGAGGGGTATGCCGCCGCCGGAGTACCCATCCAGGCCGTCACCGTGCAGAACGAAGTCGATACCGATCAGGACGGAAGAATGCCCGCCTGCTTGTGGCCGCAGGAATACGAGATCCGATTCGTCAAAGACCACCTGGGCCCGCTGCTTCGTAAGAATAGCCTCGCCACGAAGATCTGGATCCTCGACCACAATTACAACCTCTGGGGGCGTGCTGTCGCCGAACTCGACGACCCTGGCCTCCGCCAATACTGCAACGATGTCGCCTTTCACGGATACGTCGGCACGCCCGCCATGATGAGCAAAATCCACGAGGCGCATCCCGAGGCCCAGCTCTATTGGACCGAAGGCGGTCCCGACTACACTTTACCCGACTATCTCACCGACTGGGCGAAGTGGGGACGGACCTACACCGCCGCCATCCGGAACTGGTGCTGCTCGATCACTGGATGGAATCTCGCCCTCGATGAAAAAGGCCGCCCCAACATCGGCCCCTTCTCGTGCGGCGGCATGGTCACGATTCATTCGCAAACCAAAGAAGTCACGCGTAGTGGACAGTACTGGGCCTTCGCGCACTTCTCCCGCTCAGTCCGTCGTGGGGCCACAAGAATCGATTCAGTAAGCAAACTTGCGGGTGTGGACCATGTTGGCTTCGCAAATCCAGACGGACAGCAGGTATTGATAGTGACCAACACCGGGCCCGCTCAACCCGTGACCCTGAAACAAGCCAACCGATCCGCCGCTCTCACCTTGGAGCCGGACTCGGTCACCACATTATTATGGAGCTGAGAGAGCATGGAGCTGAGAGAGCCGACGTCACCGAGCGTTTCCGTCAGGCCCAAGACGCAGGCCCGGATCAGCCTGTAACCGCGGTAACCATGCCGATGGTTACCGGCCGATAGTCCCCGCCGTTCGTTCACCCTACCGCGATTGCGCTTCGTAATTCGCGGCCCCTGAGACCCGCAACTAGACTCTGTCGCGAGGGTTTACTCTCGCATGACCAACAAAATCAAGCAGTCGCTCTTAGTCCTGGCAGTGGGTGGTTTGATGGTTGCCGGATCCGCCGCCGGGCAAGCCCAAACCAGCAACACTTCCGAAGCCGGCGCGGGACAAGTCGATCCCGGCCATCCGCGCGTCAACCAGGTGAACGGACGTGAAACCAATCAGTAAACCCGCATCGCGAACGGAGTGAAGAACGGGCAACTGACGCCTGGACAGACCGCCCGTCTGGAACGCGGTGAGCAGCGCTTGCAGAACAACGAGAAAAAGGACATGGCTGCCAACAATGGCCATCTCACCAAGCAGGATCAGCGCCAGCTCAACCGGGAAGCCAACCACATGAGCAAGAGAATCTACAAGGACAAGCACTCCGGCAACTAGATCCGTAGAAACGTTGCTTGCAACGTCTCTGTCGCCATCATCTGAAATGCCGCCAGCAAGACGTAGCAAGCTACAACTCAAGGAAACGCGTGTGAAAGTAAAGCCGCAGCCTTTAGCGGCTTTTTCTTTTTTCCGGACAACTGCGAACTCGATGTTCACAGCCCCTTCAGAAGTGGTAGTCTACGAAATCGTCTTATCGACTGAGAGCGATGGGTTTCATCCCCCTTTGCAAGGGGGAGAACTGGCTCGCTGTTTCTATGGCGGTTGACTGTAGCAACACGAAACCCGGAATTGAGATCGCGAGCCTGACCGACGTGGGCCGCCAGCGCGCCAATAACGAGGACTCCTATCTCTACTGGGAGCCAGATTCCGACGAAGAATTCCGCTACAAGGGCCGCCTGGCTGTTATCGCCGACGGCATGGGCGGATACGAAGGTGGACAGGAAGCCAGTCGCTTGGCGGTTGAGACCGTACGCCAGGTCTACGATCTGGCCTCGAACACGGGTCCTCAGCAGGCCCTCATCGCGGCCTTCTATGCCGCTCACGCCAACATTCAGCGCTACGCGATGGAACACGTCCAACTGCAGGGCATGGGAACCACCTGCACCGCCCTCTCCATCGTGGGCCGCCAGCTTTTTTTTGCGCATGTAGGGGACAGTCGCCTCTACCTGGTCCGCGCCGACTCGGTGTCCCGCCTCACGCGCGATCATTCCTATGTCGGCAGGCTCGTCGAGAGCGGCATTGTGCGCCTGGAAGATGCCGAAACCCATCCCCAGCGTCACATTCTCACCGCCGCGCTCGGTTCGGGAAGGGAAGTGTTGCCCGACACGCCCGAGCATCCCCTCGCTCTGCAGGAAGGTGACGCACTGGTCCTGTGCACCGACGGATTATGGAGTCTGGTTGGAGAACAGGAAGTGGCACGCTCGGTGCGATCCGGAACGCCGGCCGAAGCTTGCGTCGCCCTGGTGAACGCTGCGTTGGAGCGCGGCGGGCCCGACAACATTACGGTGCTGATTCTTCGCCTCTCCGCCTGATTCCCACCCTCAAGCGTCATCCCCCGGGCCGCAAGAAATTGCACGGGGCGTGGGAGAGTTTTCCACAGCCGACTGCAAATCGCTGCCTACCCCCAATCCCCTTCGCTTGCAGGGCAGTTCACTAAGTTATTTCAGAGCATAGGTTTAAGTCGAGAGGGAAGGGCGCTCGCAGTTGGAACCTCGCTTGCTTTGTCCCTCATGTTAATAAAGGCTATAACAACGATCTAGTTTATTGAATATAGTGCTTCCCAGGTGTTCAAAGGAATGGAGCGTCACCTGCAGAATCAGTGGGGGTTGACGCCCGCCACGTAGCAACAGCGCCAAGGATTGTGCGGAATCCCTCGGCAAATTAACCGTCATTTAACCGGCTCGGGTAAATTTTGTGATTGAATCTCTACTAATATAATGGTAATGATAATACTAAATGACATCACTGACCAGGATGGAGGAGCGAATTCGATGAAACCAGCGAAACATCTTCTTTTGATACCCGTGGTGGTGGCTGTACTGGCCGCTGCAGCTTGGACGCAAACGGCGTCATCCCAGCCGCTATCAGACGAATCACCTCTTCCTACGACACAGGGCGCGTTATCGGAAAGCTCCTCCTCCCCAGCCGTGGAAGCCGCATCTGCTCACAGCAAGAGCTCTCCCCCGGTCTCGTTCCGTCGGGATGGCCTGTGGTTCTCGACCCACGACGGTTCGACTCAACTTCACATTCACGGTTACGCCCAGCTGGATGATCGGATGTTCTCTGCCAGCACTCGTGGAGAGGAGCTGGATACCGTACTGTTCCGCCGCATCCGTCCGCTGTTTGAAGGCACTCTGTTCAACGCCGTAGATTTTCGCTTCATGCCCGATTTCGGCCAGAACAATCCTCAAATCCAGGAAGCCTTTCTAGAACTGAAAACGTTCAAGTTCGCCAAGCTGCGCGCTGGAAAATTCAAGGAGCCCATCGGACTCGAAGTGCTCCGCTCCGACCGTGAGCTGACCTTCGCCGAGCGTTCGCTGGCTTCGGACCTGGTTCCCCTGCGCTACATCGGGGCACAACTGTCTGGTGCCGTACTCTCAGATTCGATCGCTTATGCCGTCGGTTACTTCGATGGATCGAGTGATGGCTCGAATGGCGTCTTCACACAGTGGGCACACTCCAATGAAGCTGCCGCCCGTGTGTTCTTTCACCCCTTTGCAACCACGGGTGTGAGTGCGATCCGTCAGTTCGGCCTCGGGGTGGGTGGGTCTGCCGGAGACCAGCACGGAGCGCTCGCCGGCTTGAAAACCGTGGGCCAGACTACTTTCTTCAAGTACTCTTCCACGGCGCTGGCTAATGGTCAGCACAACCGCCTCGCACCACAAGCCTACTACTACGCCGGCCCGTTCGGGCTCATGAGCGAGTATGTGATTTCGTCGCAGGAGGTCCTGAACAAGAACGTGACCGGCAGAGTGAAGAACCAGGCATGGCAAGTTGCCGGATCAGTCATGCTCACTGGAGAAAAGAACTCCTACAGCGGAATACGCCCGCGCAACGCCACCGAACACGCCACGGGATTTCGCCGCCTGGGAGCCCTTGAACTCGCCGTCAGGTACAGTCAACTGCGCATCGACGGCGATGCCTTTCCGCTGTTCGCGAATCCGAAGACGTCCGCGCAGTTGGCGAAGGAGCAGGGCATCGGCCTGAACTGGTATCTGAACCGCTACATCAAACTCGAAACTGACTACGAGCACACGGGATTCAGAATGGCATCCTCGGCCCTGACTCCTTTGCACAGCGAGAACGTGCTGATGAATCGCATCCAGCTTGCTTTCTGACCGTTTATTACAGGGTGCCTGTGGACTGGGTCTTGGTTTGCGGTCATAATCATGGCCGGAATGACCATGAACTCGAGACGCAACTTCTTAAGGCAGATCTTTGGGGCTGCGCTGACAGTCGGCGCGGCTCCATCTCTTATGTCGTGGGCGCTGCCTAACCCCCAGAGCGGCGCCATCGACGTTCCCGGCGAAGATGGCCTGATCGTTCGCTCCTTCCGCTTCGTCGATTTGGAAACGCCAGTCGAGTACTTCAATACCTGGCTCACGCCGGTCCCACATTTCTTCGTGCGCAACCACATGCACGAACCGAGCGAACTTAACCCCAACGACTGGCGACTTACGATTGGAGGAGAGGTCGAGAAGCCCCTTACTCTGACACTCGCCGAACTCTCCAAACTGGAAACGCATTCTGTGGTAAACACGCTCGAATGCGCCGGCAATGGACGCGGTCTGTACCGCCCGCAAGTCCCCGGCATTCAGTGGGCCAAGGGCGCGGTAGGTACGGCACGCTTCTCCGGTCCGCGTCTGCGGGATGTTGTCGAGCGCGCCGCCGTGAAGCCCACCGGGAAGCACGTCATGTTTCGCGGACTTGACGAGGTTCCTGGAAAAGTTCCCCCCTTCATTCGCAGCATTCCCATCGAAAAAGCGCTCGATGCCGACACACTGCTCGCCACCCACATGAACGGCGCGCCGCTGACCAAGCACCACGGCTTCCCCGCCCGCGCTCTCGTGCCCGGCTGGATCGGCGCCGCATCGTGCAAATGGCTGACCGAGATCAAAGTTCTGGAGTCAGAGTTCGCGGGCAATTTCATGAACTCCGGTTATCGCTTTCCCAATCAGCCGGGCAAACCCGGAGAGGCGGTGAAGCCGGAAGACACTCGAGTGCTCACCGCATTGAACCTGAAGTCGGTGATCTCGGCCCCTCTCGATGGCGCCAGCCTCAAAGCGGGCAAAGTCGCGGTCCATGGCGCAGCCTGGGCAGGCGAGGCCGACATCGCGAAGGTCGAGGTCTCGATCGATGGTGGAGCGAGTTGGAATCCCGCCAGCCTCGGCCACGACCAAGCACACTATGCCTGGCGTCTCTGGACCTACGACTGGAAGGCGAAGTCCGGCGACTACACCATCCTGTCCCGCGCGACCGACTCCGAGCGACGAACCCAGCCTTCGACGGCGGTATGGAATCCCAGCGGCTACCTCTACAACGCCATTGATCAGGTGAAAATCCATGTCGCATGAGAGGAATTCAGAGGCACGAATGTGGGGACAGCCTCCCCTTCAACAGGCTCAGGGCAGGCTCTCGGCTGTGCGGCCGCACGCAGCCCGGCTAGCTGCGATGCCGGTCATGGTCGCAGCAGTCGTGGCCGCAATCTTTCCTTTCACCGCTTTTGGCCAGAAGCCTGCGAACGTGAAGCTCACCGAGGACCTGCCCTCTGGCTCGATGCAGGCCAAGGCCACCACTTCCTGTCTGGAGTGCCACGAGGCGCGCATCATCCTGCAGCAACGCCTCAGCAAGGCTGCGTGGGCCAAAGAAGTCGACAAGATGATCAAGTGGGGAGCGGTCGTCGATCCGAACGATCACGACGGTCTGATCGACTATTTGAGCACGAACTTCAGCTCGGACCAGCCCGCATATAACCCGCCGCGGACCTCCATAGAGAAACCTCCCGGGAAAAACGGCGAGGCGAAGCAGGCGAAGTAAAACCGGTTTCAAATGCGAAGCGCTACCGACCCAGTGTCCCGTTTAGAACACTAGGGTAGCGCCGCCACTTTCTAAAACCCCCGAATCTCACAGGAGTATAAAACCTGAATCCGCTCCACAGAGTGCATTGTTAGGTACTGGTCACTTCATAGCCGCCGGGGAAATGGCCGACTAACTGTTTTCCTCCGTCCCTGCGGCGTCCTGTGTGGTTAGGTTCTTCTCTGGCCGGAGCAGGGGGAACAGAATGACATCGCGAATGGTGTGCGAGTCGGTCAAAAGCATGCAGACGCGATCGAGGCCCACGCCCACGCCGCCCGCTGGAGGCATCCCGTACGACAGCGCCCGAATGTAGTCTTCATCCATCTTGTGCGCTTCTTCGTCGCCCCGCTCGCGCTCCTTCAACTGCGCCTCGAATCGTCGGCGTTGGTCTTCTGGATCGTTGAGCTCGCTGAAGCCGTTGGCGATCTCCATCTTGCCGGCGAACATTTCCCAGCGCTCGGTCCAATCGGGCTCGTCTGGCTTCTGCTTCGAAAGCGGCGATACCGCCGTGGGAAATTCATAGATGATCGTCGGAGGCGTGAGATGCTCTTCGGCTGTCGCCTCGAACAAGGCCGCAATCGTTTTGCCCGCCGGAGCATTGGGCTCGTACGCCATATGCGCGTGTGCCGCGTTGAACCGTTCCACCAGTTTCTTCACGCCATCGCTACTCGAGAAGTCGCTCATCTCGGGCTTCGCCCCGGCCGCCTCGGGCCAGTAGTGAATGATGGCCTCGCGCATGGTCATGCGCTGCCAGTTGGCCCAATCGATTTCCTGATCCCCCCACTTCGATTTGGTGCCGCCGTTGACGGCTTTCGCAGCTTCGGTAATGAGCTCCTGGGTGACGTTCATGATGCCCTGGTAATCGGTGTAGGCCTGATATGCCTCGAGCATGGTGAACTCAGGGTTCCAGCGCCATCCCAGCCCTTCGTTGCGAAAGTTGCGGTTGATCTCATAGACACGGTCGAGTCCACCCACCACCAGGCGCTTCAAGTAGAGCTCCGGGGCGATGCGAAGATAGAGATCCATGTCGAGCGTGTTGTGATGGGTGACAAACGGCCGCGCCACCGCCCCGCCGGCAATAGGCTGCATCATGGGCGTCTCGACCTCGATGAAGCCATGCGCTTCCATGGTGCGCCGCATCGACTGGATCATCCGGGTGCGCTTCAGAAAAACTTCGCGGACCTCAGGATTCATCACCAGATCGACGTAGCGCTGCCGGTAGCGCAGTTCGACGTCGGTCAGGCCGTGCCACTTCTCGGGCAACGGCAGCAGATCTTTGCTGAGGAAGGTGATCTCCTCGACGTGTACCGTCAGTTCGCCGGTGCGGGTGCGGAACAGGTACCCGCTGACGCCGATGTGGTCGCCCAGGTCGAGCAGCTTGTACAACTCGAAGCCCTTGTCGCCGACCGCATCTTTCTTGACATAAATCTGTAATCTCTTACCGTCCTGTTGCAGGTGGGCAAAGCCAGCCTTGCCCATCAGGCGAATCGCCATGATCCGCCCCGCCACGCGGACGTTGACGCGGGTCTGCTCCAGTTCCTCGGCGGTCTTCGCGGTGTAGGTCACTAACACCTGCTCCACCGTGTGGGTGAAATCATATTTGGTGCGGTATGTCGGCTGACCCAGCGCTTCAATCCGCTTCAATTTGTCGCGGCGGAGTTCGTAGATATCGTCGTCGAGTCCCAATGTCGTCCTTTTAGGTCTGAGGGATGGAAGGGAGATTATAAACAATACCTTCGGGCGATCCGTGGGAGCCAAACTGCTTGACGACCGCGTTTGCGGCGGGGGATATCGATCAATATTTTTTTCGCGCTTCGCGGCAAAATCTTGAGGGCGTGGGCGTTAACCCGAGGGGATATCCCGACCGAGCGGCAAGATATTGGATCGCAAGAGCTTGCGGGCAAAATATTGTGGAATAAAGAGTTATCGACGCAGATTGTGGCAACCACCTTCGCGTCGGGTTGACTCGGACTCGGGTGCGCGCAACCCTACATCTTGGTAACCGCTCAGCAGGAGCAGCCCCGAAGCCCGCAATTGGCCCCCCACCGATTTCCGTCCCGTTCCGACCAAGGCTAGGACAGACGGTTTTACTGAGACAGCCATACCGTTAATTCTTCGCGCCTGGCTGGATTGAAGGTTCTCGCCATTGCGAAGATGGCTTGATAGGCCCGCGCCACAAGATTGTAGCTCTTAGTTGACGTAAGCAGATTAGACTCAGAACCACTCACGAAACGAGATTCTCGTTTCACACCAATCAGTGTTCTGGAGTGCACCGCTGTTAGAATGCGCCGCGTGGCCGGACGCGCGATCAGGATTACATCTCGCACTGTTTTCTTTGGCTGCGGGCTGATAGCGCTCTTGACCGGCGTTCCTTATGCAATGCTGCGAGGCGTTGACCTGCCAGTTCAGAGCGAATGGGTGATCTTTGTGGTTGCGCTGGCACTAGTGGGCCTTTTCAGCTTCACGGCTGCGCTACTGCCCCGTTCGTTGATGGCGAAGGTTTGCAGGAAAGATCGGGATGACGAAAGCTTGTTTTCAACGCCCCTCAAGCTGCTTGGCGGCTGCGCAGCAATTTCCTATCTCCTGGCGTTGGTGGCTTATTTCGCTCCGCACAGCTGGAATCTCAATCCTCAACTCATGCTTGCGCTGTGCCCGATGTATCTAGTGAAGATGACGTTCGATCCCTCGCCCATATCGATCTTCCTTCTGCTGGCTCCAATGAACGCGGCAGTTTATGGCTCAGTCGGGGTCGCACTGGGATACGCAGGGTTGGCTTTTCGCGGACGGCGCTAAGATAGGGCGCGAAGTTTGTTCTGCATGACTTAAGCATCATCTCCCACCTAACTACTCCCCGGGTGCTAGGGAAAAGGGACCCGCACGGACCATCTTTCAAGCCAAAAAAACTGAAGAGTGTGCGCCCGGTCAAAGAACTCTACTCTGGTTCAGTTGTATGCTGCAGCGGGCATATGAGTCAGCGAATGAAGAGGCCTGCCGATGAAATGCGTTTCCCCGAACTTGTCCCCGCAGAGTGGTTCCGGTCAAAGATACTAGTCAAGTTTGAGCAACATAAAGTCCGAATGTACCGAGGTACTCTAAGCTCTTGCATGGAGTGCACGTTGAAATTGCTCCCAAAACTAAAGTTCAAGCGCTACCAGCTTTACAAAGACGGATTGGAGCTACCAGGAATATTTGCCGTTGCTGGCAACGTCGTGCTGATCGAAGAGCGCAACATGCCCGACAATGGAGGGAAGATTTGCTTTTACTCGTGCGCTGACGCTCTAAGTCTCATTTGAACAGTTTCCGCCCAGGCGGCTTCTCTCCGGGGACTCCCTTGACTTCGTCCAAACAGATCATCGGTCGTTCGCATCGGCCAGGCGGCGAGTCTCACTGTTGTAACCGGGCGTGATCACAAGTGAGCCGAGCCACAGGGGCTGGATTGAATAATCTGTGACTTTCCGCGTGCCCGAGGTATGGTGCAAGAGAGCGCCACCGCAGTTACGACCCCGGTTTGCATTGGTGCAAGATGCCTGGAGAGTGAGCGTGGTTCCGGGAAGGCCGTGATGTGCCTCGCGAAGCACGAGCCAACGCTTTTGACACAACAATCTTCTCTATCGATGCACTTGCCAAACGTGTTGCTATGAGCCGCGGAACTTCAGCCGCATTTTCAGAAAAGAGAGTGGCACTACACCTGCTAAATTCGTGGAACGCTTGCGAGTAGAGGCGGCACGTCGACAGCTGGAACAAACCGTTAGGGCTATCAAGGAAATCGCTGCTTCCTGTCGCTTCAGCAGCTCTGAGATCATGAGACGTACTTTTCTCTCACAACTGCAGGTTACACCCAGCGCTTATCGGCTCCGTTTTAAGCGCCGTAGTCCATCTTAGGACAAGCCGCTCGTATCGCCATCAACTCCCGAATGGTCGGTTACTCGGAACTTGGCCTGAAACGGGCTTGTAGGAGATGGATGGGTCATCTCAGATTGCTTTTCAGGCGGTATACCTTTGCCTCGATCCTCGACTTCTACGTGAATATGATGGGCCTGGCACTGCATCTCACCCTGGCCACCCTGAACGGCTTTGATCGTTCCGACGACTTCTGAACTGGGGACCCGCTGTCATGCGCGCGGGTCTCCCAGCTGGCGTCCAGAAGTCGGGTCAATGGAGCGTGATGCTTCCGTCCAGAAGACTGCCCGTGTTTGTGTAGCCGTCGCTCAGGGTGATCGTGAACAGACCGGGCGGCAGCAACGAGCTGTCCACGGCGACGATGGTGAACGCTACCGGCGCGCCGTTGTCGGTTCCCGTTCCCACGATGGTGATGCTCTGCGCTACGTCGTCATACGTAACCGAATTCACCTGCGTGGACTGGAAATTGGTGCCCGATTCCGGATCGCTGTAATCCTCGCTTTCCGCCTGGGCGTCGCAGTCGTCGTGATGAATGTGGAAAGACGCTTTGCCACCCTTGTGGCCGTTTTCGTCGCCCTCCCCGTCTCCTCCGTGGCCGCACGACTGGATGCCCTGCGCGGCTTTCTTTTCCCGCGTGAAATACGAGATCGAAGGGCCCGCATGGTTATCTGCAAACGCAATGTTCACGAGATGGTTGGGGTCCATCGCGATCTGGAAAAAGTCAGCCAAACTGCGATCGGAGCTGCCTAGCAGACCGCCGGTTGAGATCTGTCCAGTATGGTTGACGTGGTCGGTGGCTTGGCTCAGCGTGAAAACCGGCGCAGTAGCGTGGCCATTGACGGTCTCCGCAACAAAGACACTCCACTGCGCGGTGAGTGGAAGCGTATTCGAGTTGCCCGCTTGATTGGCGCCGTACCACCCGATCGCCACGTGGCCGTTAGCGTCAGCCGCGATCCAGGTGAAGACATTCGACTTCCCAGCCTGGCTCGTGCCGTGGGTTATCTTGATGGCCGGGGACCAACTGGTTCCGTGAGTCGTCGAGTAGGAGTAATAAACGTCGGTTCCGTCCGACCAAGTGGCATAGACGTAGCCGAAGTTATCTACGGCGAGTGCGGGGAAAAGATTTCCCAGGCCGAGGCCGGAGCCACACTTTGAACCGGCTCCGCAGCTGTAGACCTTGTAGTCGGTGAACGTCAGCACGGGATTCGAGAGGCTCACGTTCGAAGCCACGCCGACGTAGGCGGCGTTGACCAAACTGTTGGCATTATCCGTTGGGTTATCGGGGCCCACAAAGATCTGGTAGACGTTGCCATGGCTTCCCGTGCTGCTCTTGTCCACCTTGATCTGTCCAGCGATGTTGCCGGTGGGAGCACCAGCGCTCGGCTCCGTCGCTGCATCAAGTGCAGTCCCCGCAGCGTCGGTGTAAGTTTGGCCTCCATTGTTCGAGCGTTGGACAAAGATTTGGGACGTTGTTCCAAAATCGTGATACTCCATGTAAACGTGACCGGCATCGTCGTAAGCATCCAGCCACATGCGGTCGTCGAAAGGCACTCCGGCGGTAGCCGGATTGGGAGTGCTGAAGGTATCGGCGCGGTTAGTGGACTGGCTGCCGGTAACTTCCGCCGCATCCAGGCTGACCACTGCCAAGTTTGGAATATTCGAGTTCGATGGATCGGCAAGGTTCACGGCAACATCGCCATCCCCGCCTCCCGGCGCCACTCCGCTCTTGGTGCAGAAGGTGGTGACGAAGATGCCGCAATCGGGCTGGCCCTCATACTTGAAGGGCAAAGTTCCGTTGCTGTTCGGTGTACCGTCTTTGGCCTGATAGTAGCGCCAGAGATCAAGGCCTCCGGGGACGCCGCGTATGGATTCGACGTAAATCGTGCCTTGCGAATCTACGATCATGCTGGGCTCGACGGCCTGCCCGGCGCCTGACGGCAGACACAGACTCTCATTCGGGGTGTAATTCGCCGTTCCGGTTCCAACGTAGGCCGCGGTGATCTGCCCGCTCGGACAATTGTGCTGGCCGGTCAGGTTGGTGGCAACGGGAGCCGTGTTGATTCGAATCGGATAGTTCGATATCCCCCCCGCATTGAACCCAACGGTGTTCCTCAGAAAGTCGCCGTCCGTCAGGGCAATGGTGAATACCGGGATGGTTGATGGGGCGGTGGCTGCACCGTTATTGATGAGCAGAAGGGCGATGCCGCCCCCGAGCTTACAGTTTGTGGCTATCTGGGCGAACAGTGTAGTGGCGCCAAGATCGCGGGTGTCGGCCAGACAGATTCGCCCGCTGGCGGCCGGCGGAACGTCGGTAGGCTTAGCCCCGCCGTTGGGTACAAAGACGAAGTTAATATTACTGATCGCAGAGCTAATGTCCGCAGGCGTCGGATTCGCGTTTGAGGTCGTGGACCAGGTCGCCGCTACACAATGTGGGTTGACGGCACAGCCCGAGGTGTTCGTTGGTTGTGGCCCGCTATTGAGAATATCGACGCTGTTCTGGGCAGCGAGCGTCGTGATGCCAAGCATGAACACAACTCCCGTCAGCAATAACGATCTTAGCTTTTTCATGGCGTCTCCTTACTTGCTTTTTCCCCGCTTCTACCCTTCTTCTGCGGTAGCATGCCGACCGCAGTTCATCGAGGACTTCTGCAAAGTTGGTAGTGTTGGTTGCTGAAACCAGAGCGACAGAGTTCGCGGATGCGGTCTTCAAGGCGGCGAGATGGCACGAATGGGAGATTCCAAGGTCGCAAGGCAAGAATCAATACCGCGTTTCTGGTAAGCCATATGGGGATTGACCTGTACTAGGGGTCCTTGCTTCGCGGCTCCGTGGAGGCTTAGCTTGCGTTCTTCGAAGAATTGAAGAGAAGTCAGCTCTTGTATCGCTCCTGGATGGCCGGCTTAACCGGAAACTCCAGAACCTTCTCCCTTGAGCGACGACCAGGACAGGGGCGTCAGGCGCTATCCAGAAACGCACTTCGAGGAGATCGCAGCACTGACGAGGGTCAACAACGTCACGCTTCCTCGAAGACTTCTGGCCCGCGTCGTTGAAAGTGTGTTCCGAGGTATAACTTCCGGGTGGCCCAAGATGCTGGAGGAATGTACCGCTCCGACGCCGGGCTTGTTCGGGGTTCGATCGTGTGGGATAGTTCGTCGATTAGGGTTGCAGATTTGTCCGGCGGAGAAAATCGGCGAAGCGCGGGTCCGAGCGCAGCGGATCGAACATGGGGTTCGTTTTGATATACCCGACGCTTACTATGGAGTGGTCCTGATAAGCTTTTTCCAGCCACTCGAAGGCTTTGTCTTTCTCCACAAGGCCCGCATAGATTTTGACTCTCCAGATCGGTGAAACGTATTTCTGCTTCGAGAGCTCGTTCAATTTATCCAGCACCCTATGCGCCTCTGCCCTTCTACCAATGACAGCGTACCCGTATCCGACCCCGGTTAGTGCCTCTTCGCTGGCTGGGGCGATCGCCCGCCCCTTTTCCAACTCCGCCATACCTTCCTCGAGCATGGATTTCTTGAGATAAGCGATGCCCCGGAAGTAGTAGGACTCAACGTAGTTTGGATCCAACTCCAGTACCTTTCGCTCTTGCAATAAGACTTGGTCATACTGCCGCGCCAGGAAATACTCGACGCCCAAATCGACGTTATTACCGAGGGAGATTGGATCAAGTTCCAAGTTTCTCTTGGTCTCCGCGATGGCTTCGTTCAGCCGTCCGGTCTGCCACAGAACTTCGGCATGCAATCGACGGGCGTCCGCATAGCCTGGATTGAGTTCGATGGCTCGTCGAATCTCATTGTCGGCGCCGGACCAATCCCAGTCATAGCTTGACTTGATTAACGCCAGCGAACCGTGAGCTTCGGCGAGGGTGTCATCCAGCTCCACGGCCTTCAGCGCGGCATCCTTGGCTTTCAGATAACCCTCCTTGGCGGGAATAACGCCAAAGTCTGCGAGCGAGCTGTAGCAATCGGCCAAGCCGGAATAAGCAAGCGCGTAAGTGGGATCTTTTGCGATCGCCTGCTGAAAATATTCAATGCCTTTGTCAAATCCATCCACAGTGGTCTTGTTCCACCAATAGCGGCCTTTCAGATAGTCCTGATAGGCTTCGGGATTGGCGGTGTAGCTCCTGGTCATGCGTTTCTCTTCTGCGCCGGTTAAACGCCTGCGCAGCGCGCCCGCCATTTCTCCGGCGATCTGTTCCCGGAGAACATCCATATCTATGATCCTCCGTTGGTACTGTTGCCCCCAGAGGTGGCTGCTGTCGCGAGCATCGATCAGTTCGGCGCTGATGCTCAGTGTGTCCCCGCGCTGCGTGACTTTGCCCTTGAAGATGGCGCGCACGCCCAGTTCGCGACCAACCGTTTGAGGATCCGTTTCCTTTCCCTTGAAGCGAAAGGCGGAGTCTCGTGACATCACCTTCAGATTCGGTAACTGCGACAAGCTGTTGATGAGGCTCTCGGTGATGGCGTCGCTCAAGTATTCCGCGTTCGGATCACCACTGGCATTCACGAATGGCAGCACCGCCACGGAGTCTATGGTTTCTCCGCCTCGCCTGGCCACCCTGAAGAACCAGCCCGCAGACACCAGCAAGGCCAGTACTAGAATCGCAGCGATCCCTAGAGCGGCTCTACTGCGCCACGGCCATCGCGTCTTCGCAGGAAAGGAGGTGCCAGGCGGGATGATTTCAAGGGTTGATTCTCTGTGCGTCGGAGCGGCGTGCGGGAACCGTCGCACGGCTCCCACAAAACGGTAACCTCGCCGAGGAACCGTTTCAATGAAAGTTGGATCCTCACCTAAAGCCTTTCGCAACAGAAAGATGTGGTTGGAGAGGCTACCCTCTTCGACGAACGTGTCGGGCCAAAGCAGGCTGATCAGTTCGTCCTTCTCCAGCACGCGTCCACCATGTCGGACCAACAAATACAGGGTGTCGAATGCTTTGGGCGTGAGGGCTACTATCTCGTTACCGCGCAACAATTTGCGTTCGGCGGGATCCAGACGGAAGGGGCCAAATTCGTAAAGCCGAATGGACTCCTGGCTGGGCACCTCTTTGAGAGCGTTGTACGAATCGCGGAAACCTTCAGAGGCAGCTCGTCGGCGTGTTTCTTCGCTCACGGTTTGTCTCGCAATCCCTGTGAGAACTCTTGAGAATTTGTGAGGTCGGCCAGAGGACTTCCGCTGCAGCCAAGGCTAGGTTTACGTAGTGAAACAGGCGGAAGGACAGGCATCTGGTCGATGCTACTCCCGATCTCCGCTTCGTTCAACTTCGGTCTAAGGAGAGTGAAAATGTTGCGAAACCCAGTTTTGAAGAGAAGTGTTTCCTCGATTTCGTTTGGCCTGCTGGCGGGATTGGCGGCCATGATCCTTGCTCTGATGCCCAGACCGGCCCAGGCACACGAGCGAAACGGAGAACTCCATGTGACGAAGAATTGCTCGGCGTGGACGCTCGACAACGGTGCCTTCTGCACGATCACGTCCTCGAACCTCCCGGAGATCGAGGTCGGCTCGAAGGTCTTGTATGCTCAGGCCCCTGTAGGTTGCGATAACGGTGGCACCACCTACCCGTGCACGGCCCCCCTCTCAACCCCCGAAGGCGGCTATATCTCTGTTGACAGCAGCGCCGTCATCTACGTCGGGACCGGCAACTGGGCGGTCGGGCGTTGCACACTCGACAACACGGGCAATTCCGGACTGTGCACGTTCTCGGACGGGATCGGGCCGTTGAGGGGATTTCGGGCCCGCGTACTTGTATCGAGTACGGACGGCCTAAATTACCAATGGAACGGAACGTACAGCTTTAGGCCGGAGGAACACTAGATTGCGTCTAAAAAGGCCGGCGGCCGCCGCTCACTCGCGTATTGGGTAGCGGCCGCAGTATCGCTCGTGCCGTTCTAAACGACCCATTCACCCATTCTGGGGAAACGCTGCTTTACGCAGCGACGACCAGCGATTCCTTACCAGTGGTCGGGCTACACGGAAGTTTGCCAGAAACGGCGTTGGGTGACAGGCAAAGGTTCTGGGCGCATTGTCGGCAACCCGGAACCCATCCAGAAACGGGCTTCGAGCCCATCAGCCTCCCGCTGAATGACCATACTGATCGCGGCGTGGGAGGCCGCCAGTATGGCTCATCGGAAGACATCAAAACGCTCTAAGGCAAAAGCAATGCTTCGGCTAGCCGATTTGGAGCAGTCGAAGAATGCGGTTCTTCACTCACTCGGCGCAGCCAGTTCGCAAGAATCATACGGTCATGCCATCGACGAATTCATTGGATGGTATTGTTCCGAACCGCGTCTGGCCTTTAACCGAACTGTCGTCCTTCGCTACCGGTTCTTTCTCGAACAGAAGAACCTGGCACCCTCAACGATTAATGTGCGCTTAGCCGCTGTAAGGCGGCTCGCCTATGAAGCCTCCGATACTGGCCTTCTGAGTCCTGACCTAGCCGCAGGAATTCGCCGGGTCAAAGGCGCAAAGCGCCTGGGCTTGCGGATCGGCAACTGGTTGACCGTTGATCAGTCCAAGACCTTGCTCGGTGAACCACCGTCAGGCAGTCTCCGCGGCAAACGCGATCGTGCGATTCTGGCACTCCTCAAAGGAAAACACATCCGCACTGTTCCGGTTCCAATATGGGCCAAACGCACCGTCGATGAGTGGACCACGGCGGCTGGCATCAACGCTGGGGCGATCTTCCGCCGGGTGAGTCGACTGGATAAGACTTGGGGCGACAGCATCACGCCCAAGGCCATCTGGCACGTGGTGAAAGCGGCTGCCAAACGTGCCGACATCAAGAATCTTGCTCCCCATGACTTGCGTCGCACCTGCGCACGGTTATGCCATCTAGCGGGCGGAGAACTTGAGCAGATTCAGTTTTTGTTGGGGCATGCATCTGTTCAAACAACTGAACGCTATCTTGGCTGCAAGCAGAAACTCAGCCAAGCCGTAAACGACAACCTCGGACTAGAATTCACCTGACGGGGTGGTGGCCCCGAAGCCGACTTATGGCCCGGCACACTATCAAGTTCTAGTCCTCCGGACGAAACCGGAGTTCTGCCGCCAGCAGTTAACACTATGATCAACGAGAGTTGTTCTGACCTTGGGCAAACCCTGATTTGTTTCGACTCCTAAGAGTGCTTCTCATCACGGTCAACTGCGGCTGATCGACACTCACCCGCTTGCATCCGGCTTTCCTTGCGATGAGCTTTCCAGCCCCGGTAACATCTCCCGAAACAACGAGTCGCCGACCATCTTGTGAAAGGCTGTATGCTCAGCGGACATTGCCAGGGCCCGCGCCGCGTAGTAGAGTCTTTCCGTTCAAGGAGGGTACAGACGATGACATGGCAAGGTGGCAAGCTCAGACGAGTCGAGAGCGGAGGTTTAACGTTCGCGCGACTGCGAAGGCTTGGAGGGCAGCAGGACGATGTAGCCAAGAGCCTTGAACAACTTGCGAAGGCACTGAGCGGACTTGGCACATTAGTGCGAATGCACATCCAGTTAGTGAGCGGCACCGCCGGCGAGACGGTGGAGCACTGGGAGGTGCATGGCGGCTCGAAGGCTGGGAAAGCCAAGAAGGGCAAACCGAAGGATGCGGATGTGGTAGTAGTGATGCGTCGCGAGACCTGGGAGCAAATCGCTCAAGGACAGGTGGCGCCGTATGAGGCCTTGTACCTGGGCAGGCTGCGAGTTGGGGGAGACTTCGAAAAGGGAAAGGCAATAGTCAAACATCTGACGGATCCTGCGACGCCGTACGTGGCGCCGTGCTAGTGGAGGGAAGGATGGCAGAGACGATCGGGAAGATCATCAGCATCAAAGTCATGAGCTTCTTGCCAGGAACGGTAAACGCTTTCGACATTGCAAACATCAGCTTGAAAGAGACGAGTACGGGGACGACGTGGCTGTTCCACTTATGGCAGAGCCGGGATGACGACGCTGCGGTGCATCGCGTAGTCGAAACCCAACGGCTGGCTTTGGCGCGAGAAGCAGCAGTCCGAAAGTTGACGGTGCACGTGTTCGCTGAGCCTGATTCGGGGTTCGTGGACGGACTCCAGGTTGATACACCGTGATCACGATCAGCGGAGTCGGGCCTACCCCAAGCACATTTCCGCGCCGACCCGCGAATGATAATCATTCTTCAACCGGGCGGATCACTGCTTTGGTGCTTGGCGCGGACGGAAAGCGCATGTATGCAGGGAGTTGGGCGGGGGTTTGGCGCTCTGATAATGCGGGGCAGACTTGGTCGCAACTTACCTGGCCACAGCCCACGTTCACCGTCCAGGGTGAGATCCCGGGAGCGTTGTATGCACCGCATATTTACGATCTCGCGGCGTCGCCGGCGGATCCAAATGTGGTCCTGGCGTCAGCACTCGACAGCCAGTATGTCGACGGGAGAGATGGTATCTACCTCTCCGCCGATGGCGGAGCAAACTGGAAGCTCGTAATGCCAGCCGGGAGCACCTGCAACATTGCGTTCGCCCCTGACGATCCGCAGCTGGTATATGCGGTGACCACGGTGGCGACGGGCATCATTGCGACGCGGAGCGTCATAGCGTCGGGAAGCTCTGGCGTGGTCGCCATCAGTCACAATGGAGGAGCGGATTGGGCAAAGAAGTTCGTGGGATCCTCTCTGTGGCACATTGCAGTGGGACCGCTCGAGCCGGACGGCAGGCGACAGGTGTACGCCCTTGGCGACGGCGTGGTGTGGTACTCAACCGACGGTGGGCAGAAGTGGAGGATGGATAACGGGGTCTTGCCCCAGATCACCAACGTGCGCTCGATCTTGTCGGACTTTCAGACAAGCTGTGGAGGCGATGGCATAGCGCCCTTCGGCGGCAGCATTGCCTATGCTGCGGGCAATGCCGCGCAGGTCTTGGCCGTAGAGCCAGGGAATCCCTCGAGGGTATACATGGCGACAAACGGCGGCGCCCTGGGACCTACGTACTATTCGCAAACCGTCGCGGATGGAACGCTCGTCAATACCGATTGCAAGCGACTGGCGGACGAAGCGAGCCTATGGATCGGAGACTTCAGCCGGTTCGAGTTGAACAATGGGAACGCGCAATGGGCGTTGGTGCCGGGTCCGCCCGTGTATTCCGGCGAGACCACCCCCAGCGGGAATTGTTATGTGATCGCTAAAGCCACGAGCGGCGGCTTCCTGTTGTTCTTTTCCGATAATAGCCACGTTCATGTTTCCGCGGGAATTCCCACCGACAATTCATCGTGGCATCGGCTTGATGGGATGGATGCATCCGTGGCGCATCAGTCGGGAGTGCAGGAGAATCTCGTGTTCATGCACGTGGATCCTCACGCTATCGCTTTTACCCCGGACTTCGAGATTACGTTGAAACCATCGAGCCAGTCGAACCCGTACAACAAGAACAGCGAACTGGATCAACATATCGCCGGAAGACTGTGGATGGCCAATGACGGTGGCGTGTACTTTTGCGATGACGGGGGTAGGAACGAGAACAGTTGGCAGATGCCAAGCGGACTGGAGACGCTGGATCCAATCAACATCGCGGTCCTATGTGGAATCGGCAGTCAGCCTGCGCTCTATTTCGGATGCGGAGACAACAACGATTTCTTTACGCGCGACGGCGGCCAGCATTGGGGAGACCCGGGATCGGGTTGCGGCGATTGTGATGCATGGTTTACCGATCCGGCGCAGGTGAACCGGGTTACCCAGTTCCTACCCAGAACGGGGCCGGGAGACTTCTGCATCATTAGCAGCAACGGTTCCGAGTATCCCAACGCGGGCGATGTTTTAAGCAAAACCTATGCGCCATCGCCGCTGAAGATAAACTTTAACGATGCCACGAAGTTGGCACCCTACGCGCAATCGGATGTCTACCTCCTTGGCTATCGTCCGTTGATCCAGACGCTGGCCACAGAGGCGCCGCTCCCCGACGGCGATATCATCGTCGTCGAGCAGGCATTGGACGGTACCGCGAATTTGTTTCGCACTACAAAGATTTCGTCAATTACAGCCGTGAACCACTGGCATGATCTAAGTAAGGCACAACCGATCGGACCGCAGCTGCCGGCGGGAGCGATTATCCCGCAGGCGAGCGGTGGGCACGCGAATCCCGTGTACTACGTTGGGACGCGGTTTGGAGGACAAATGTTCAAGCTCAACAGCGCCCAAACCTCGTGGGACATGATCGTGCCCAACAACCTATTGCTGACGCCGGTCAAGAATGCGATCCGGTGGTTCGTGGACCCGTATGAGCCAGAGACCGTTTACGTGCTGGATCCCGACGGCGTGAAAGTCTCGGCGGATGGCGGACTCAGTTGGATTTTCGACGCGGGCCTCACGCGAGTGATCACCGCTGGCGGAAAGCTCTCGATCTCTGCCTCTCTGCTCCAAGACATGCTTTTCTTGCGCAGCGAGCGCCAGACTCGGTTTGCGTTCGGCACGGCCGGTGTATTTTGGACAGAGGATTTCGGATTAGATTGGTTCCCGGTAGTGAATTCGATCGCACTGCCAGGGCGCCCGGAGTCAGGTGTTTTCGATCCCCTTTCGGATGCTTCGGACCGCGCGCTGTATGTCGCGTGTGAGGGTCGGAGCGTTCTGCGGGTCGGCGGAATACCGGCACCAGCGCCATTGGAGACGGGAATTCTCGACCTGATGGAGTTCGCGGCGTTGGAGTACTGAGAGTTTAGGCCAACTTTGCTTCGTAGTTTGAGTGCGGTCTACTAGCGCTATCTTCTCGCGACCTTGGCTGCAGGAAACCTGACTCATTGTCCAGAAACGGGCTTCGAGGAGATCAGTACCGATCTCGTCGAAGACGACTTCTGGACAACGTCAAAGTGCGCGATCAAGTGTCGCACCCGCTCCGCCGTGACTCAGGCAGAAGCAGCAATCGCAATCGCCACCTCTCGCCATCGGTAAGCACTAGCCGACTTATCAGTATCGATCGCGTGGCGCGCTGATATTTCTGAGTCGACCGTTGATGCACAGCATCGAACTAGGGTCGAGGTTCAGACACAGCAGAGGGGATGACCCGGTTGCTCGGTGTTGTGAAACTGCCGGACGACCAATGGGTGAGTATGGCGAGCGCTACTACCAAAGAGATCGCAGGCTCCGCCGCGTACGCGTCGACTACAGACTTCGAACGGATTTTCACCGAGGACATGAGTGGTCTCTATCTGCTCTCGCTTCTCCTGACTGGGGACGGAGACAGGGCGGAGGAGTGCTTTGTCGCTAGCGTCGGAGAATCCACAAAAGGAAACCGTGTATTCAAGGAGTGGGCGCGCTCCTGGGTTCGACGCACCATCATTCAGACTGCGATCCGGCTTATTGCACCGCGGCAGCGTTCCGGAAGACCAACACAAAACGCTGTTTCGCCTCGAGACTTGAATTATGTGCCTTTGGCTTCAGAGGCCGAGGTGTGTGCGATCCTCGAGCTCGCACCGCTTGAGCGCTTCGTTTTCGTTATGTCAGTTCTCGAACACTATTCCGACCACGACTGTTCAATTCTTCTTGGTTGCTCGGGGAGGGATGTAGCTGCGGCCCTGGCTCGTGCGTTGCAGCACTTGGGAAGGTTGATGAACTTTCACCAGAATGAGGCAGATGCCGGCGTGGAGGGTTTATCAGGCCCCGAAACCTCCAGACCACTCGTCGAAATGACGATTGCTCGATATTTCGCACCGCCACGTTGGAACGCAACGCTCTCCCAATAAACGCGCTTCGCTCGCTTTGGCATCAATCGCGAATTGATCTTCCACTTGGGATGCGAAATCCAGTGGTTTTTCAGAACCTTTGGTTCAAAACTCGCGGTACAAGGACGGTACAACCAAAAACCGTTCCATCGTGTTCTCAGTCGTTCCTTACAGGGCATTGCAGAGCGACCGCTGCTTTTAATTACACCGTGATCCAGCCTGTCAGCGCCTTTCACGGCGCAAACGCGGGTTCAAATCCCGCCGGGGTCGCCAATTCAATAGGTTAAAGCAGAAATGTCTACTCTCTGTTTAACAAGAGGGTCGAAAATCGCGGGTGCCGTAGCCTTGAACTGAGTGTCAATCAGTCGGAGACTGCTGTACTGCAGGGCTTTTGAATTGCCGCTGGTTTCCGTATTGCCGTCCTAGGGCAGTTGATGTCGGGCGTTTAACGAGACTGATGGGCACGCTCTGTCACTCGGCGCTCGATGGCTCACGAGATCAACACTGCTCTCTTTTGTTGGAGCGTCGAGAAGCAACTACCAAGGGCGCACACGCCCGACGTCGACGTGCACGAAGTCCGAGCTGCGATAGTACCCTACTCCGCCGCGATGCAGGCGCAGGTCCTCAACCGCGTACGCTCCATCCCTTTCCGGATGCTCGCTTTGCCGCTACTCATCCGAGATTATCCGAGATAAGAACCGGATGCGCTTCTATGAGCGCCCGTCCGGATCTGTGCGGGGGGCAGCCAGCGATGGCTGTCCCTACCGCGATCGCCATGTGCACTGGCACGGTGCTATCCAAACCCGGAGAACAATCGTCTATTAGTCGTGTTCCACCCTGTACAGAACCTAAGAGGTGAAAAATGCTGAAGCGTACCGTGCAATTGCTGCTGGTTGCGTCCCTGATCACGCCTTTGTTAAGGGCGGCTGACAACCCATTTGTTGGCAAGTGGAAGCTCAATGGCTCGAAAAGCAGACTTCCCGACGAGATGAAGGTTAAGAAGGTCAGTTCAAATAAGTATGCATTTGCTTTCGAAGGTGGCGACTTTGAAGAGACGATTGTTGCTGACGGGACAGATCAGCCGGGAGTCTTCGGGACGACTTTCTCCGTCACCGTCGAAGGACCCAATAGCTGGAAAGTGGTCCGCAAAACCGACGGCAAAATACTCCTCACCGCGAACTGGAAGCTTTCGGAGGACGGCAATATGCTCGACGACGACTTCACCTTCATCCAGCCCAACGGGTCGAAATTCAATGTGTATTACGTGTACAAGCGAACGGCAGGAGGGCCAGAATTCGACGGCACATGGGAAAGCACGAGCGAAACAGTGAACTCGGTGGTTGAGCTTCAGATCCAGTCCTACGAGAGCGATGGTCTTGCCTTTATTAATCCCAGCGAAGGGACAGTGAAAAATCTGAACTTTGACGGGAGAGATTACACGTACGAACGCCCAAATGTTAAGGCAAAGTTTGCATCTTCAATACGCCGAGTAGACGAGCGTACCCTAGCAGTAACCGACAAGGTCGATGGCAAGCTCGCGGGCACTGAGGAGATCAAGATTTCTCCTGATCACAACGTATTGACGATGACCATACAGTCAGTGGGTCAAACCAGGCCGGAAATCCGCGTGTTTGATCGGGAATAGGGAATCCACACGTAATCGCGCGGGGTGGTGCAAGGTTGTAAATTGCGTCGCCGTTCAAACTGTTGTAACCAGGCGACTGCTTCTCCAGAATTCGGAATCACACGAGATCAGAAGGTGAATCTTCGCGCACGGCGGGCTCTTGCCATGGGGCGACCATTGACACGAGTACATTCTTAAAGGAACTGAAGTTCGTCGACTGTCAGCCGTGACCGCCGTCCCGCGGTTGCAATGTTCAGAACTCGCCACTGCATAGGCCCGAATCGTGATGTTCGTGGTCGCAATGGTGTTCATCGGACGCATCAAACGGGCGCAGGAAGGGCGCGGGTTTGAACCGAAGGAACGAGGGAGGAGCGACGTTCAGTGCTCCGAGTGCCGCGGCTTCAGCGTTAAGGGTGCTCGGATCAAGATCAGGCCACCTTCCGTCGTTCAGCCGTTCAATCAGGTTCTGAAGTGCGGTGACCGTTTCTGCGGGAGTGAACGTGCAGTGCCCCGCCCGATGAACAAAGGTCCGGCGCAACAAGCTCTGGTTTCCAGCCTCGTCGACGACATCTTTGTAGGCGCTTTCGTTCTGGTTCGATACCAGGCCATCCCCAGTGGTGTGCAGGGTCAGCACTGGAAAGTTGAGGCGGCCGTTAAAGATAATGTTCTGCTCCAGGTAATCGACTGAATCTGGATTGGCAGTGATTCTGGCAGCATCTTTCAATGCATCGAGGTCGGCATCGAGGCTCAGGCCAGCCTGTTGGTACAGCGCACGCACCTCCTCACGGTCGACTGAGCGGTTTAACTGTTTTCTGTAGTCAACCCCTGTGTTCCATGAGGGATTACCGCCGGCGCGGAATTCGAGTTCGGCGCGAAGCGCGAAGACGAAAGGAAAATCCACCTCAGACGCCCAAAGAAACTGGTTAGCCTCTCGTGAAGCAAAATCCTTCGGAGCCGGCTCGGGCGAGGCCGGATCGAACCATCCCGGAGTATCTCCCAGCGCTGCTGACAGTGCGAACCGCGCTTTGCCCTGGGGCGTGGCTTGGGCCGAGGCCAAAAGGCCCTCCGCCAATGCTAGATTGGTGTTCGGGTCGGTGATGTTAACTAATTGCAACGAGGTCCCGGAAGCCAATAGCGTTTTGAACGCAAACACGGAATCCAGCGCCTGGTTCCAGGTACCTACACCCCCCGAAAGCACTCCGCACATGGGCAGAGCAGCGTCAAAGCGGTCAGGAAATCGCTGGACGAGGCCGGCAGTGATGATTCCTCCCAGCGAGTGACCCCAAGCGATCGTGCGGCTCGGCGTACCAACCAGCGCTGCAAAAGTATCCAGAACCGCAATTTGGTCCAGCAGGGCCTCCTGAATCGCCCAGCCAGTGTGGGCATAAGAAGAACCAGCTAAGGCAAATCCGTTGCTAAGCAGGAAGGTGCCCGTAGCCGGATCGCCCACGTCTTGTGCGGGATTCGGCGAACCTGGAATTACGTAGCCGTGGCTGTAGAGCAGGAGCGTCCCATTCCACGGGGAAGGCACCTCGATGAGAAAGGTCGCACCGTCCGGCAAAGTTCCCGTGTGTGTGGTAACTGCTGCTACAGCGCTGGAAGCGAAGTAACACAGCAGAAGCGTTAGGGCAGAAATTGAGAATGGACGTTTTGTCATGCGCCACATAAAACGAAACCCCCACTTTTGAATACGGAATTCTCTTCTGACGTCGAAAACGGCGGCGATTGCACACGCGACTCGACTCCTTGCGGCACTCTTGAAGCTGGCACGACTTTCATCTGGCACGCTCCCGGCGGTCTGCTTTATCCGCACCAGTATCCAGAGGAAATTGCTTCCTGGTTTTCTAGCAGCCGCGCGCCCGCAGCAGGCGATTAACCGCTAACCTCATTCCCAAACATAGCGCTCACGGGCAAGCAGGCGGTTGGCAATATTCCGCCGCCGGCCGATCGCATCTATTGGATCGTAGTTGGCAAAGCTCCGCAAAGCCGACATGTTCTTCCGCAGAGCATCGCCGTCGAGGCAGGCCCCGAAAACATTCCGGCAGGAGATCTCGACTCGATCCATCGCTTCACGCAAGAAAACGGCGCACACATCGGCGGCATCCTTGCCTCTTCCAGAAGCCGCGGATTTGCGACTTCGAAGCAAGGTCGATTCCATCGCCAGGACCTCGGTGACGATGTCTGAAATGCTCATCAGGACTTCCTCCTCCTCTTGCAACTCCACCCCGTATTTTTGCTGCGCAATCCCGATGGCCAGCAGTGCAATCGTTTTTGCGTTTTCGACCAGCCGCATCTCTTCATTACCATCCCCAGATTCGGGTGTCTTCGTTAATTTCCCGTTCAGGACCGCCTGAATGGCCGGGAGCAGCGCCAGTTGACCCCGGGCGGCACGTTTCAGCAGCATGCCCGGTATGAGCAGACGGTTGATCTCGTTGGTGCCCTCAAAGAGACGGTTGACGCGCGAATCGCGATAGGCACGTTCGACCAGGTAGTCCTGATGGTAGCCATAGCCACCGTGGATCTGCACTCCTTCATCCACTACATAGTCCAGCATTTCAGAGGCGTAGACTTTAATCATTGAGCACTCGGCGGCGTACTCCTCAACCGCTTTGAGTTCCGTTCGTGTCGTGTCGGATTTGTCTTGGGGGGCCGCTCGTAGCTGACTTTCGATTAGTCCCACCACCCGCCATACCATCGATTCCACGACGTAAATGCGAATGGCCATCTCCGCCAGCTTGTGCTGGATGGCACCGAATTCAGCGATCGGGGAACCGAATGCCTTGCGCTCTTTGGCATATTTCAGGCTGACGGCCAGCACATTCTTGGCAGCACCGAGTGCACCCGGGCCAAGCTTCAGCCGCCCCAGGTTCAGGATGTTGAAGGCGATGATGTGTCCCCGGCCGACCTCACCTAGCACGTTTTCGGCCGGCACCTGAACATTGTCGAAATACACGGCGGTGGTCGAGCTTCCTTTCATGCCCATCTTGTGTTCTTCAGTTCCACTACTTACACCGGGAAAACTACGCTCCACCAGGAATGCCGTGAACCGTTCTCCTCCCACCTTGGCGAATACGGTAAAGAGATCAGCCGCACCCCCATTGGTAATCCACATCTTCTGTCCGTTCAGGACGTAGGACTTGCGGTCCGGACTTAGATCGGCTCGGGTACGTATGGCAAGCGCATCCGAACCTGCCCACGGCTCGGTCAAGGCATAGGCTGCCAGGATCTCGGCCTTAGCCAGCCGGGGCAAATACTTCTTTTGCTGTTCCTCGGTTCCAAAGAAGAGGATGGGCAGCGTGCCGATGCCAGTGTGGGCGGAGTGCCAGGACCCATAGGAAGCATCTCGCCCCAGGTGTTCACCCACGATCATGACAGAAGCCAGATCCATCTCCATTCCACCGAATCTCTCCGGGATCGCCACTGCAGTGAGTCCCAAGTCGGCGGACTTGCGTAATACGTTCAGCGCGATGCCTGGCTGTTGCTGGCGGATAGCCTCAAGATGGGGCTCGACGTCGTTTGCCCAGAATTCATCGACGGTGCGGGCGATCGCAAAGTGTTCTTCGCTCAGATTTTCTGCGGTGAAAATCTCGTCGGGAGAGAACTCCTCAATTAGAAATGCACCGCCGCTTATCTTGGGCGAAGATGCTGCCACTGTTGTCATCGTTCCATCCTAGTGACGACTCGGTTGGATCCGCGTGAGGGCGGTTGCGTGGGTAACCGGCGGGAGCCACATCTTGGAACCTTTGGGACCTCGCCCATTCGCGACCCCCTCGAAAATGTGTTAGTCTATATCATCTGTTAGTAGATAACGTCAAGTCCAAAGCGTGGAGTGCAGCTGGGCTTCCAGCTCCGTAAGCGGTTTGGTGTTCTGTCCCCAAAGGATCGCTGGCGGGATGTTAAAGTGACAGTTCATGCTGCGACGCGCGCCGTCGGGCCCCCGGAACGAGTTCAGGAGACAATTGAGATTATGGCCCCTGCCAACGCTGCCAGACCACGGGTAAGGACGCAAACTAGACCAAGCGTAAGGAGACAAAAGAAGTCACCGCCCGCGCGCCAGATACTGGGCCTTCGCGAACGTAAGAAGGCTCGACTACGGCAGCAGATAGTTGAGACTGCCCTTAGACTGTTCCGCAAGCATGGCTACGAGAACACTCGAATTGACGATATAGTCAACATTCTCGAGATCAGCCAGCCGACCTTTTTCCGGTATTTTCCGAGTAAAGATGCAGTTCTGCGTGACGTCGGCAGGCGCGGTTTCGCCTGTATCGTCGAACATCTCAAATCGGAACTCTCCAGCGAAGCGGACACGGCAGCGCGTTTGCGCCGCTTGTATCGCGCCTTGGCGCGCGAAGTGGAAGCGGACCGTCGCCTGTGGGAGGCGGTGGTGCTGTCGGGAGCAATGGATCCCGTGCGTTCTCCGGAAATGCGCGGGCCCGAGGGGGTCGCGGTCGGCTTACTGCGGGAGATTCTCGCCCAGGGCCAACAACGCGGGGAGATCACGCGCGTCTTCCCAGTCCTTCATCTCTCCGAATTCATGGAGGGACTCTACCAGACTGTGGTTCGGCAATGGGCGGTGGATCTCACGGGTCCTCATAAACTGGGAGAACGGGTCGATAGTGCGGTGGAGTTTTTCTTGCGCGGCGTCCAGCCCTGACGATTTCATATCTCGTTCCCGCTCGGTCCTTCCTCGGAAACATGAGGCGAAATGAATGAAGGCTGCCGTCCTGCATGAATTTGGGAAGCCGCTCGCGATCGAAGAAGTCGGCCAACTGCAGCCCGGAACTGGTGAAGTGCTGATACGCGTAGAAGCCTGCGGTGTTTGCCATTCCGATGTGCACATCGTCGATGGAGACTGGCCGCAGTTCGCGAAAATCGTCAAAACACCATTGATCCCCGGCCACGAGATTGCCGGGGTCGTAGTCGAAAAGGGCGCGGCGGTACAGGATTTGCAAATCGGTGATCGGGTTGGAATAGCTTGGATTCACTGGACCTGCGGCGAATGCGAGTTTTGCCGCGAAGGGAATGAAAACCTCTGCCGGCGGCAAAAGATTACCGGTGTCCACGTCGATGGTGGTTATGCCGAATTCGTGAAGGCGCCGGCAAGCCACGCGCTCAGGATTCCTGACAGTCTTTCCTCAGTCCAAGCTGCTCCCCTTTTCTGCGCAGGGGTTACTGTCCACCGGGCACTCAAACGGGCCAACGTTTTGCCCGGGCAGCGCCTGGCGGTCTTCGGTATTGGCGGCCTGGGACACCTGGCGGTGCAGTTCGGGCAGGCGCTCGCAGTGGAGGTGGTGGCAGTCGACATCTCCGAAGAAAAGCTAGCACTTGCCAGATCGTTAGGTGCTTCTACAACAGTCAATGCTGCGGACAAGGATGCGATCAAGGAACTGCGCAACCGAGGCGGAGTTCACGTCGCGCTGGTGACATCGGCAGCGCGAGCATCGTATGACACGGCGTTCTATTGCCTGCGGCCCACCGGTACTCTCCTAGTTGTGGGCCTGCCGGCCGATCCGATATGTTTTCCCCCTATCTTGATGGCTGCCGGAGAGATCCGCATCCAAGCTTCCACGGTCGGAACCCGACAGGATTTGCGTGAGGTTCTGGCAATGGCGGCTGCCGGGAAAGCGCGTTGTCAGATAGCAACTCGCCCACTTGCCGACGCGAACGAGGCGTTGATTCAGCTTCGCCGAGGGCAGGTTTCAGGCCGCCTTGTGCTCGCTTTCAGGTGACGGTGCAACTCGAAGTGCCGGAGGATCCTGTGCCGGCTCTCTGCGGGCATCCAGTCGTGCCGCCCCCTCCCGCGTTGCCGGGGCAGACTTTCCGTCTTGACGTTAGTAACTATTATGTGATACTCACTCTCACAATCTTGGGAGATGTGGAGCTCTTTGGCTTTTCAACGCCTCCTTAGCGCAAGAGAGAGAGATAGATAGATAGATAGATAGATCTCTCTAGCATTCGGCGGCGACCCGAGGTCGTGAGGGCAGCAGCAGTGCCCGAGGAACTGACCGGCAGATGGGCTTACTCGGCGATTACTGCGGCAATGTCCCACGTATCCAGAAGGAGAATCCTATGAGGTCACTGGCCTGCGGTCTCGTGTGCTTCCTGTTCGCAACCTTGATGGCTCATGCACAGGGCGTCGGCACGTCGGGAGAAATCACTGGAACCGTGACCGACGCCTCCGGGGCGATTTTGCAGAAGGCAACTGTCAATGTGGTCGATACGCAGACCGGCCTGAAGCGCACGGCAGTGACGAACAGCACGGGTCAATTCCGAGCAGCAGGGCTGTCGCCGGCAACTTACGACGTCAGCGCGGAGCTGCCGGGCTTTGCGACGGAGATTCGTAGAGGCGTCACCGTCGCCATCGGGCAGACGGTCATCTCTGATTTCAAGATGAAGCCGTCGCAGGTCGCGACGGTTGTCGAGGTCACCGACCAGCCGCCCGTGGTGGAAACTGAACGAGGGAGCCAAGCGGACAGAATCACACAACAGTACATCACGGACCTTCCCATTGACCGGCGCGATTACCTCACGTTCACGCTGCTCGCGCCAGGGGTCTCAGATTCCACCAGGCTGGCAGGGGACCAGGATTTCAGAGTCAAGCAAACACCGCAAAGTGGGCTTTCGTTCTACGGTAGCAATGGCAGAGGAAACAGCATCACGGTAGATGGTGGTGAGACCTCGGGCGATAGCGGCGGTCAGCGCCTTACGTTAAGCCAGGACGCGGTGCAGGAGTTTCAGATCAATCGCAGCAACTACGCCGCCGACTTGGGGTCAGCCACAGGTGCTTCAGTCAACATTGTGACCAAGTCCGGCACCAACAATGTGCACGGCAGCCTGTATGGTTTTTTCCGAAACGATGCCATGGACGCGCAAAATCCGTTTTCATTCACCCAGGCCTTGCAGGCCGGCCAGACCTTCAATCCGGCCAATCCTGACTCTCTGGGTTCTCCGGTTAAGGATAGTTTGAGTCGTCAGCAATACGGTGGAACGCTGGGTTTCCCGATCAAAAAAGATAAGACATTTCTGTTTGTGGCTTTCGAAGGCTTGCGGCAGAATGCGCAGAACGCGGTTCCTCTGCTGACGAATACCAATATCTTTCGTCCTACGGCCGCCCAGAATGCCATTTTTGCCGGGCTGGCGAGTTCACCGGCACCGGCCGTGACTTGCTTAACGCCCCCCGCCCCCGCCAACCCTGTAGTGCTCCCGCCAGCTTTTTGCGCTCTTGCTCTCCAGAGCATTCTGACCCTGAACCCAAATCCCGTCTTGCCCCAGAAGCTGTTCGTGTCGCCCACCCAGGCCGCGCTGAATGGCTTCCTGCTAAACCAGTTTGAAACAGAAGGTGGTCTGTTTCCTTACAACACGCGGGAATATCTGGCATCGGGCCGCCTGGATCATCACTTCAATGTGAACAACGAGGTTTCTCTAACTTACCGATATGGACACGACTTAGAGCAGTCGCCGGATGTGCAGTCTCTGACCGCGTTTTCGGCGGGAAGTTCGATCCACGACTATGACAGTGACCTGCAGGCCACATGGTACCGGCAGATCAGTCCGAACACGCAGAACGAGGCCCGGGTGCAGTGGGACTACTACAGCTTCAGAGTGATCCCCAACGCGCCGGCACAAGTGGGGCTGCAGATTCCCAGTTTTATCAACAATATTGGATCGAACATTTTCCTGCCCAACCTTACAATCTTGCGGCGTTACGAATTCGCTGACAATCTCACCGCGATCCGTGGCACTCACACTCTAAAGTTCGGCGCTTACGAGTTGCTCCGTGGCAATCACACGGAGTCGCACACGTTCATGCCCGGCCGTTTTGTGTTCGGGTCGCTCCCCGGATCTGCACTGAGCCCGTGCTTAGCTCCGACTGGGACTTCAGACTCGGTCCTCTGCCCCGGAGGAACCACCGTATCAGGTGCCACCATCAACCCGCTTCAATCAGCAACGTTGGGGCTGCCCTTGTTTTACCAGCAGGGTTTCGGAGATCCGACGTACCCGTATTACACTCGACCGCTGACGTCGTTTTACGCGCAGGACTCCTGGAAAGTAACACCCAGCTTCACCCTGAACTACGGTTTACGCTACGACCTGGATACGCAATTCGCCCCGTTGACCACGTATAAGAAGGATCTTGGTCCCAGGGTCTCCTTTGCCTGGGACCCCTCCAAGAATCACAAGACAGTGATTCGAGGTGGATACGGAATCTTTTACGGGCCGGTGGACGTGCAGATTCCCGACGTCGATTACAGCCTGGGAGTGCGGAATGCCAACAATTCTGCGGTCGGGAACAGTGCCGCAGGTAACCAGGCCGCAAACGTCACCGCGATCTGTGGAGTCTCCCAGTTCGGGATGAAGATAATCCCGGGGAGCGGCGGCAGCCCTTGCAACCGAGAGATTTCCATTTATGCCGATCCGATCGGTGGGGTTAAGGCCCTGGGTATAGCAGGGGCGGCAACTATTTTCCAGACACTTTTTGCGCAGGGCCTGATTCAGTGCACGACTGCGACCCCAGGGAATAATGCCTGCATCACCCCAGCTGCCGTGGCTGGCCCGTTTCTGGGTACCCAACCAGTCGGCGTCGACGTTACTAATAGCGGGCCTCTATCTCCATTGCATGTACTTTTCGTGAACCAGCCGGGTTATCGTCCCCCAATCGCGCAGCAGGCCTCCTTTGGGATTGAGCGTGAGCTCGGACCAGGGCTGTCTCTCTCTCTCAGCGCCATCTATTCGCACACCCAGCACCTCCCGATCGCAATCGATACCAATCTGTTGCCGGCGCCGCTCAGCACGGTAACCCTGGCCAACGGCGAGAAGGTTTCGTATCGCAACTGGAATACTACGGCCGCTGGAGCCGATCCGCTGGGTGGGGTTGAGGGCCTGCCCTGCGACACCACCCAATGTTTCGTGAATCCATTGATTGTGCAGAACAACCAATATAGCTCCGAGTCGTATGCGATCTACTGGGGCGGGATCCTGGAAGTCACGAAACGCTTCGGCAATCACTTCTCAGTCCTTGGGAACTACACATTCAGTAAAGGCTTCGACACATCCACGGATTACAACACGGACTACGGCCCGCAGGATCCAACCAACCTCAATCTAGATCGTAGTCTCTCCGAGTTTGATGAGCGGCACAAAGTAGTGATCGCAGGAGTAATTGACAGCCCCTGGAAACAGCCTGTCTTGTCCGGTTTCGAGTTAGCGCCAATTTTCTCCTATCACAGCGGACATCCGTTCAACCTGCTGGCGGGAGGAGAGGTGAACGGCAACAATCACCCCACCAATGAACGTCCCATTGGAGCCCCGCGCGACTCCGGTCTCGGCCCCAACTACATCGATTTCGATATGCGCTTGAGTTGGCGGCACAAACTTGGCGAGAGAGCTAGCCTGCAGTTTACGGCGGAAGGATTTAATCTCGCGAACCGGACGAATTTTGCCAGCGTAAACAACGAGGT
>Ga0307475_10000057_pt1 | contig 58414 bp, 57 predicted proteins | sample atmos_gasesECM1C_FD_203317 | JGI IMG/M metagenome (GOLD analysis project Ga0307475, IMG submission 203317) | Hardwood forest soil microbial communities from Morgan-Monroe State Forest, Indiana, United States - atmos_gasesECM1C_515 | ecosystem: Environmental > Terrestrial > Soil > Temperate... | reverse complement strand
GAATTGAGAAATCCTGCCCCAGCGGGTGCGGGCGCCGAGTCTCGCTGAATCGGCGCAGCAACGCTTCATCGCTGGCTTCCACAAAAACGAGCGCCACGGAGCGTTCGCTCTTCATCTTGCGATAGATTTCCGGGAGTTTTTTGATGCCCTCGCCCTCGCGCGCGTCGACAAGCAGCGCCGCCCGCTCCACTTCGCCTACACCTTCAACATAAAGTTCGCTGAAAGCGGGTATCAAAGCGACGGGAAGATTATCGACGCAGTAAAAGCCGAGGTCTTCGAAGGTTTTGAGGATTGAACCTTTGCCGGAACCGGAAAGGCCGGTGAGCAGCACCAGCTGACGGGCGTTGCGATTCCTGAGAGGGCGCTTCACGACCAGGCGTTAAGCCTTCACCCGCCGGCGATGAGTGCTGGGAATGCGAAGATCTTCGCGGTATTTGGCGACGGTGCGGCGAGTGACTTGAATGCCTTCATCACCCAGTTTTTTGGTGATCTGTTCGTCGGTAAGCGGGTGCGCCGTGTCTTCTTCCTCGATCATTTGCTTCACGCGCCGCTTGAGCGAAAGAAGAGACATCTCGCTGCCTTGAGGCCCGTTCACCGATTCCGAGAAGAAACTGCGGAGCTCGAGCACACCGGAAGGCGTATGCACGTATTTGTTTGCCACCGCGCGGCTGACCGTCGATGGATGCACGCCAACTTCCTCGGCAACTTCCTTAATCATCATGGGCTTGAGCTGATCGGGGCCGTAGTCAAGGTATTCATGCTGGCGACGCAGAATCGATTGGCACACCTTTAAGATCGTGTGCTTGCGTTGCTCGATATTTTTCATCAGTTGAATCGCCGCGGTAAAGCGTTCCTTCACGTAGTTGCGGACGTCACGATCGGCGGCATCGCGCGCCAGCAGGCGGCGATAGGTCGGATTCAAACGAAGCTGCGGCAGATCATCGTCATTCATGAAAACCTGCCACTCGCCATCCACCTTGCGGAACTGAACGTCCGGTTCGACGAGGCGGGGCTCAATCTTGTTGTAACGCAGCCCAGGCTTGGGATCGAGGCGCTTGATCACGTCAACCGCACGCTTGACCAGCTCGACGGGACGATTCAATGCGCGCGCTACCTCTTTCAACTGATTGTTCTGAAGTAGCTTCAAATGTTCGGCAATGATCTGTTGCGCCAGAGTATTTTGCGGATCGACCACTTTGAGTTGAATCAGCAGGCACTCCTCAAGCGATCGAGCGGCCACACCCGGGGGATCGAACTCCTGAACCATGGCTAAGGCTTCTTCGACATCCTCCGCGGAATAGTTTCCGGATTCGCCGATTTCTTCCAGGGTTGCCATCAAGTATCCGTTTTCATCGAGGTTGCCGATGACCGCTTCGGCGATCTTGCGAACCGTCTCGGTGCAAATGCTCATGCTCAGCTGCCAGGAAAGGTGGTCGGTTAAGCTCGAGGGGGAGGAGAGGAATTTGTCAAATGAGGGCTTTTCGACGTCTTCGCGCTCGCCGTTCGAAGCGCGCTCGGCGCCGGTATCGAGATATTGCGTGAAGAAGGAGCCGAAATCGAACTCGTCAAAGGGATTGGCGGCCGGCGTTTCGGGAACTTTTTCCGTTTCGGCCTTCAGGAATGTTTCGTCGGTGTAACTTTCCGAGGTGGTCGATTCCTCGGCCAGTTCCTCGAGCACCGGGTTTTCCATGATTTCCTGATTGATCATTTCTCGCAGTTCGAGACGGTTCAGCGCCAACACGCTGACCATCTGCACGAGGCCAGGCGTCAAAATTTGCTTTTGCGCGACTCGTAAATTTAATTTTGGCTGGAGCCAGTTCATAAATTCAGTTCAGCCGGAATCCTTCGCCGAGATAAACCCGGCGCACTTCTGAGTTTGCCGCCAGATCCGCCGGAGTTCCGGCATAGAGAATCTTGCCGTCGTTGATTATATAGGCGCGATTCGTCACTGCCAGAGTCTCACGAACGTTGTGGTCGGTCACTAGTACTCCGATGCCCGCGGCGCTCAAGTCCGCAATAATCTTCTGAATATCGACCACCGTCAGCGGGTCGATGCCGGAAAAGGGTTCGTCGAGCAGGACAAACGAGGGGGAAAGCACGAGCGAGCGCGCAATCTCAAGCCGCCGCCGCTCCCCGCCTGACAGGACGTAAGCCTGGCTGTAACGCACGCCTTCGAGGCCCATTTGCGACAATAGCTCCTCCACGCGATCGCGGCGCTGCTCTGGAGTTAGCTCGAGAGTCTCGAGTACCGCCAGAAGGTTCGATTCCACCGTCAATTTCCGGAACACCGAGGGTTCTTGGGGGAGATAGCTGATACCGCTGCGGGCCCGCAAATACATCGGGAGGTCGGTAATATCCTCGCCGTCCAGCAGCACGCGGCCGTAGTCCGGACGCGCTAGCCCGACCAGGATATAGAACGTCGTAGTCTTCCCTGCGCCGTTCGGCCCGAGCAACCCAACCACTTCGCCCTGTTGAATCTCCAAGCTGATGTCGTCGACGACCTTACGGCCTCGATACGACTTGGTCAAATCGTCGGCCTGGAGTTTCAGCATGCGGAATCATTTCTCAACCCGGTGCTTGGTCAGCGTGCGCGAACCTTCCTCGGAGTCAATCAAAATCGTATCATTGGCAACAAAGAAGGTCAACGAATGGCCGGTGGTCGTGTCACTAGAAGCATCGGTTAAAGTGGGTTTGCCGCCGGAAAGCACGAATTTTCCGTCGGAAGCCGTGTATTCGGCCTGTTCGGACTTGCCAACGCGATCAGCCTGCCGGACGGTCACCCCGCCGAGGGCCAGCGCCCGGGTCAGCTGGCTTCCTGGGGCGCCACTTCGAGGGCTAGACGAGGGCGAGGCGGGGCCCAGAAATGCGTCGAGCGTGGGCGACTCGAGCGAGCCTTGCTGCGATTGGGCCGTCACGCCACCCTCAAGATGCGCTTTCGCTTGATCGTTCCAGTAGGTCAGCAAAGGCGCGTGAATCACCCATAGTGTGGAGCTGGGTAACGCCAGGTGTACGGCGATCGGGGCACTGACAGGTGACGTGCTGGAGGGTTTCCCAAATGGCGCACCAGCTTGCGGAAATATCGCGACCACGTGACCGCTGGCGACCAGTTTCTTCCCCTCGCGCCACAGCTCGATTTGCTCGGCGTCGAGGACCGATTCTCCTTGCCATAGACGCGCATGGCCTGCATAAACGACGTGCCCAGACGCGGAGGAGCCCGAAAGAGTTTGGGCGGAAATATAGGCCGGGCCGGAGCCGAGATTTACCGCGTCGCTTTGGGCGGAAGGGATGTAGGTAGAGACCACCCCACCGGTGGCGCGGAGTTCACCTGTTTTCTGGTTGACAATGACTCCGGCGGTTGTCGTGCGGCTCTGTGCATCCGTCAACACGGGTGAACCGTCGAGGGTGATCAAGTCCGTGGAGCGAACGATTCGCGCATGAGCAGCGGTCGCTTGCCGGTCGTGCAACTGAACACGAACGCTTCCCGTCTGATCGAGCGTGTCCCACTGGCCGGCCTTGTCGAATGTGGCCGCGAGTTCGGTAGCAGAGCTGGTCTCGGAGCCTGCCGGACCTACTTGGCGGCGGATTTCCACGCCGGAATGGCCGAGCAATTTTTCCAGATGGCCGTCCGCGCCGAACTGCGCGACAAACTTCTTGGCGTGCAGATTCGTCGTTTCTGCTGCGGTTCTGGTTTCAATGATTCCGGGCGCAAGAGTCTCGGCAGCTGAAATGCGCTGTTGCTCAATTTGTTGCCGGCTGGCCTCTGGCGACCCGGAGGGTCTGTGATTGGCGGTGCTGGCGGAGGCGAAGGCCACCCGCAGCCCCTCGGTCTTCAAGGAACGCGAGTCGGCGCCCTGTTTGGAATCAAGCGATACGTCGCGCGTGGCGGTCAGATTCTCGACCAGATTGTTCTCCGGCAACATCGCCAGTTCCACATGCGCCGCAGAAAAATGGTCCGAACCGGCGGCGGACTGACGCGTTCCCGCTACTCCTCCATCCGCCACAATGCGCTGCACCCAGCCATCGGGATTCAGATAGCCCTCGAACTGATTCGCCGATATGGCCAGCTTGCCACCCGCTTGGGCGGCATGAATGGCGGGATGGTCGTCAGCGACCGCGCGACGAGCGTGGTATTGCGGATCGAGCTCGATGGTAATCCTTCCGGCCGAAAGCTCGCGGTCAGCCTGCTTCACCAGGACCGGGCCGCTGAGGACTACGGTGCGGTTCACGCGGCTGATGGCCAGATTGCCGCCGCTGACGTCGATCGGCAGTCCGCCGGCGCGGTTGGATGATGTGAATGTCAAGCGTACGTCGTGATCGAGTCGAACCATGGCATCTCTGGCGCTATAGGTCACGCCGACTCCGTGGCCTTGCCCTTGAGGGAATCGAAAATCTACAGGAGCGGGCGTCGTGGCTTGCCCTGTGTCGCGATTAAACGACAGATGGCGCGTGGTTATCTCCAGCTGCTTTTCGGCAGCCTGTCCGGAAGGCATACTGGCAGCTGCGACGTCAATCTTCACCTCGCCTTCGCACAGGATTGCGCCGGACTTCGGATCGTAGCTGCATTCGCGAGTATGGATGTTATCGTTCCGGCTGGCGTCGCGCCCGTAGATGGTGATCCACACGTCTTGGAGCACGGTGCGGTTCTGGTCCTTGAATTCGGTGGCGTGGGACGCGCGCACGGTGAAAATGGTGCGATCCTGCTCCATTTTCGAAAACGAGAATTCGTGTGATTGCTTCTCGACGGACGCGGCAACTTGCGCAGGCGCTGCGCGGCGCACGCGCGCCTCGCGAATCGCCCGCTCGGCGTAGACACCGGCAACGATTAGAACCATCGAGCCGGCGGCAATCGCCGACCAGCGCGCGTAACGCGCTGCTTCCCTGTTGCGCAATGCAAATTCCCCCTTTTTGGATAGAAGCACAGTATAGGGGAGGGGTCAACAGTGCCGATCGGCCCGCGGCGGGAATTCAGCGGCAGCGGGACAACAAGATTTACTCGGAACCGCCGCGAGGTTTCGCGAATCGCGGGAGCTCTGTGTGAACGAAGACGTCGTGCGAATCGGCGAGGTCTCGCGCCGAGGGAGTGATGATGGTCTTCGGCCCGACAAAAATCTTGTCGCGGCGCTCGACCGCGACGCGCACGTCCTGCTCGCTGACGAAATCCACCACCGCGATTGGTGGCGTGGTTGGCGGCGCAACCTGCGGTGGCGGTGATATTGCCTTGGCAGCGTCTGCGAAAACTGCAGGAATCTGTCGCGAAGTTGAAGCAGACCAAGACTCGGGCTTCGCGGGACTCGGCGCGGCAGACGCTTCTGAAGGACGAGTCGACGGCTCTGACTTCGAGACGCCGCCGCGAGGAATTCCCCGAGCCAAGAAGACTTGCTCGACGATCCGTGCGATTGTCTCGCGGTCCGGTACAACAACGGATCGAAGCCCGGCGTCCGCGGCAGTTACCGCAGCGACCACCGCCGGTGCGGCAGCGGCCGCCCATGCCTTCGGCGGCTCGGCTGGCGGAGCGACCGACACCCCGGACATGCGTTGGTCGGCGGGAATCGTGCGATGTTCGACGGCACGCGATTCCCAAGCGATCCGCTTGACGTTCATCAAGTGATGAGGCCCGATGTTATCGGACGTGATGTTGCCGCCCGGTGACCCGCAGCCCAGCGTCATGGCAGGAAAAAGGTTGGTTGAGTAGCCGATCGACCCATGGACAGCCGACGAATTCACGACGATGCGGAACGCCGGGACCGCGAGGCCGAACTGCCTCACGGCGGCTTCGTTCTGCGAATGAATCGAGGCGGTGTGCCCGAGGCCGCCGTATTGCAACAGGCGAACGCAAAGCTCGATGCAAGCCGCTAGGTTTTCGGCCGAATAGAATGAAAGTATCGTCGACAGTTTTTCGCCGGACAGCGGAAATTCCCGCCCGACGCCGTCGAGCTTGGCGATCAGGACGCGCGTCGAAGCCGGCACTTTGCTTCCCGCCATTTCCGCGATCATCGTGGCCGGCCGACCCACAATCTGCGGGTTCGGCGTCCGAGCTCCGCCGCGAAAAACAATCTCACCCAGCCGCCGTATCTCTTCCGCCGACAGAAAATAACCGCCCTGCTGGCGGCATTCCTCGAGAGCTTGCTCGCGCACCGCTTCCTCGGCCACGATGGATTGCTCGGACGAGCAGATCGTGCCGTAATCAAAAGTCTTGCCCGCGAAAATATCGGCCACCGCCTTCTTCACATTCGCGGTGCGTTCGATGAGCGACGGCACGTTCCCCGGCCCCACGCCATAGGCAGGCCGCCCCGAACTGTACGCCGCGCGCACCAGCCCGGTGCCGCCGGTGGCGAGAATCACGCCCACCGAACGGCTCCTCATCAGTTCCTGGGTGCCCTCCATCGTTGGATTGTGGAGGCACTCGATCAGGCCTTCGGGCGCGCCCATCTTCAGCGCCGCGCGAGTCAACACCGCCACCGTTTCGCAGATGCAACGCATCGCTGTCGGGTGCGGACTTAGCACCACGGCGTTACGAGCCTTGAGCGAGATAAGCGTCTTGTAAATCGTGGTCGAAGTGGGGTTCGTGCTGGGGATTACTGCTGCGACCACTCCAACCGGCTCGCCGATTTCGAGAATTCCCTTTTCGCGGTCCTCGCTTAGGACGCCCACGGTTTTGAGTCCGCGAATGGCACGGGTGAGGTCAACGGACGCTAGCCGATTCTTGATGATTTTGTCGGGGACATTGCCGTAGCCCGTCTCTTCCACGGCGACGCGGGCTAACTGCTCCGCGGCGGAACTAGCGGCGTCGGCGCAGGCTTGCACCACAGCATCGATTTGCTCTTGAGAAAATGCAGCGAACTTCTTCTGAGCTTCACTCGCCCGCTCCACGGCTTGGCGGGCTTCCTGTATGGAAATCAGGTCGCGGTCGCGCAGGCTCAAGTGATCCCTGAGTGTAGCTCACCTCTTGAGAGGTGAGCCCTTTTTGAGTGCACCCTACGGCGCTAGGTCAGTTTACTTTTTCACTGCACGCGGCTGCCCGGGGAGAATATCTTCAACCAGCTCGTGCGGCCGCGGAATCACGTGCACCGCGACGAGCTCGCCCACGCGACGCGCGGCAGCTGCGCCAGCATCCGTCGCGGCTTTCACCGCGCCCACGTCTCCGCGCACCATCACGGTCACGTAACCGGCGCCGATGTATTCCTTGCCAATCAGAATCACGTTGGCGGCTTTCACCATGGCATCCGCTGCCTCAATCGAGCCCACCAGTCCCTTGGTCTCGATCATTCCTAGCGCTTCATTGGCCATGCGCCCTCGCTTGCCTCCGCGATAATTCGGTGCAGCGCCGCCGGTCGCGCACCAAAACTCGCCAAAACTCGACACAACTGGCGAACACAAAATTCGTGCGCAGCGTAACACGCCGCTTCGAGTGAATCAAGGCGAGGCGGAGGATTTGTGGAAATCGGGGAACCACCGCTTGGTCCCGAGAGCGATTACCTTTCAGGCTGCAGAAGGCCAACTCCGGCCACTGCGACGCTGTCGCGGGTGGTGTTCTTAACCAAATACATCGCTTCATCGGCGAGATGAAGCAGTTCAGCTTTGGTGCGCGAATCGGTGGGATAGGACGCGACGCCAACACTCGCCGTGATCTCGACGTTGATGTTTGGTTCCTGGAGCCACACGGTCTCGCGGATCAGCTTGTGAAGACGTCGCGCTACACCTTGCGCGTTTTCCTTCGAAGTCTGCGGAAGCAGCAGCACGAATTCGTCGCCGCCATAGCGGAACGCAAGGTCGATAAGCCGGCACTTGTCCTTGATGGCCTGCCCGATTTCGGACAGAAGCTTCGATCCCATCAAGTGCCCGTAAGTGTCGTTCACGTTCTTGAAGTGATCGAGGTCAATGAAAATGAGCGAGAATTCAAAGGCGTAGCGATGCGAACGATAAATCTCGGTGTCGAGCATGAAGTTCAAATGCCGCGCATTGTAGAGCGTCGTGCAATCGTCTGTGATCGTGAGCTCATGAATGCGCTGTACATGACGCGCATTCTCGATGGCAATTGCGGCGTAATCCGCCAGCGCTTCGAGAAACACGAGGTCGCGCTTGCTAAATCCGTCGGGGCCCACGCAATTGATTAGCTCGATGACGCCGAGACAGTGGTCGCGGAACCTGACCGGAACGGCAACGATCGAGCGCGTCTCCATCTTCGTACGCTCGTCGACCTGCGAAAAAAAACGCGAATCCTGGCTGGTGTCCGGCACCACAACGGCCTGACCTGTCTGCGCCACCCATCCCGCCAAACCTTGCCCGATCTTGATGCGGACGTCCTTCAAAGCCTCGGCACCCTTGCCGGTTGCGATCTGAAAGAAAAGCTCGCCTTTTTCGACGTCCATTAACAAGAGAGACCAAGTGTCCGGCCGCAGCACCTCGTTGATCTTTTCCATAATGGTGCGCAACACCTGGTCGAGCTGGAGAGAGGATGTAAGCGCCTTGCCAAGCTCATGAAAGACCGAGACCTCGCTGCCCTCGGCAAGATCAAGCGCGACGCCCGCGGAAATAGGTGCCGTGCCCGGACTTCGGCGCCGCTCCACGCCATTGAAGGGTTTGGGCTGGGCCTCTGGTTCCATGGTTTTGACCAGCGGTTCCTGAGTCGATTCTGAGCTTTCTTTAGGCAAAGTCTCCATTTTAATTATAGTGAACCATTTTCCCTCGCCGCAACCGCCCTCCACGCATCGATAGCCGATATGCCAACGGGCTTCCCGCCAGCGCCTGCCAGCGTCCTACGCTTTGTATGCGACCAGCCGACATTGACACTCCCATCAACGACGCCTATATTTTTGATTGGCTCAGGATCCCTGCGGATGTCTTCGACACCTTTCGGCGAGCATCTAAAGCGCGAACGCGAGATGCGCGGTGTATCGCTGGAGGAAATTTCGGCGGCCACTCGCATCAGCACGCGCTTCCTCGAGGCGATCGAGAGGGAGCAGTGGGACCAATTGCCCGGCGGCGTCTTCAATCGCGGCTTCATTCGCGCGATCGGGCGATTCCTGGGGCTTGACGAGGATAGTCTCGTCGCCGAATACGCTCTTGAAACTCGCGACAGCGCATCTGTTCGCATCGTCTCCGAAAATTCCGGTGACTCGTCCGCAAGGCCCTGGCTTGCGATTGCCATCTTTCTAGTGCTGATCGTCGCGCTCATCGCCGCCTCGTGGTTTGCAATTGCCCACTACGGTTCAAGGCTCGGGACGTTGCGGAACGGGAGGCACACTGCTTCCGCGAGCGCAGCGGAGAAGCCAGTTCTGTATTCGGATGCCATCGCGGCACACCCCACCGCGCAACCATCCGCCGGACCCGCTTTAAGCACTCCTGCAACCACAGTGAAAACGAAGGTCCCTGACGCTTTCGGCTCGCTCGACCTTACAGTCGAAGCCCGCAAGGCAGCCGACGTAAAAATCGTCGCCGATGGAGCTACCGTATTCGAGGGTCATGTAGAGCAAGGAACTACGAAGCAACTCAGCGCCCGGGAGAGTTTCGTGATTTCATCGAGCGATGCAGGTGCGCTTTTCCTCGAACTAAACGGGCAAGCGATGCCGCAGATGGGCGCGCCGGGCCAGGCGGGTCGAGTGACGCTAACGCGAAGCGATTTGAGAACCGCGGACGGAGAAACCCATTAGCGCCGAATTGCGTGAGGAGATTCGTTCCGGCCATGCGAAGCCGGAACGAAAACTAGCGGTCTGCTCCGGCGGCGCCTCCATGTCTCCAGAGGACCGCGTGGAATTGCTCGCCGTGCTTTCCGCCGACTCCGATGCGGCCATCGCAGAGCGCGCCAAGAGCGTGTTGCTGACTCAATCGATCGAGTCCATTCTGGTTGCGCTTGGCCGAATGGACACCGACCTGCGGCTTTTCAGTTATTGTGCCGACCATCTCGCGGAGAAGTCTGGCGTTGCCGACGCGCTTGCGGCGAATTCCAACTGCCCGAGCGCTCTCGTCGTACGAGTCGCCCCGTATCTTACGGCCGGGGGAATTCATTCGCTTCTCGAGGATCTCAACCGGCTGACATTCGACCCGCGGTTGCTCGCTGCGCTGCTGCTCTCAAAAGCCGCCAGGCCGGAGCAGCGTGAACTGCTAGAAGAAACACAGAGAGGCACGCTTCTGGTCCCGAGCGAAATCGAAGAAGTAGCGGCGGAGGCTGTGCCGGACAAAGCGAAACGCCTCACCCTGCTCGCGCGCCTTTCGCAAATGTCGGTCGTCGACCGGATTCAACTTGCGATCAAAGGCGCCCGTGAAGAGCGCATGCTTTTGATTCGCGATCCGAACAAAATTGTCCAGCGCGGCGTGCTTCAATCCGCCCGGCTCACCGATTCGGAAGTGGAAAGCTTCGCCGCGATGACCAACCTCAGTACGGAGGTGCTGCGGCAAATTTCCATGAACCGCGCTTTTATGAAAAATTACGTCGTGGTGAAAAACCTCACAAAAAATCCGAAGACGCCGCTGGATGTCTCTCTCCGGCTACTGCAGCGACTCACGGGACCGGACTTGAAACTTCTGACGACAAACAAAAACATTCCTGAGACCTTGAAGTCTACGGCGATGAAGCTGCACCGCCAACGAACCGTGGCTAGAAGCGGATAAAGAAGCCGGCGCGCCCGGGTGAGCCTATCTCGCGGGCGCCGCGGGGAACGAAGCTAGAATTCTTCTGCGGTAATCTCGCGCTTTCGAGAGAATCGCGTTTTCATCGAGCGTCAGCATCTTCCGATCGTCCATCACAATCTTGCCAGCAACAACGACCGTTCTTACGTCGGACGCTTTTAGAGCGTAGACGAGATGAGAATAGAGGTTATACATCGGCGTCGCGTGGGGCGCTCCGAGATCCACGAGAATCAGATCGGCTTTCTTGCCCGATTCAAGCGAGCCGATCTGTTTGTCGAGATGCAACGCGCGCGCACCTCCAATCGTGGCCATCTCGACGACCTGTTCAGCCGGCAGCGCGCGCGGATCGCGCCGTGAATGTTTTTGCAATTTCGACGCGAGGTCCATTTCCTCGAACATATCTTGGCTATTGTTGCTGGCCGCGCCGTCGGTCGCCAGACCAATTGCTTCGCCGGCGGCAAGCATCTCGACTACGGGCATTACCCCACTCGCCGTCTTCATGTTACTCGAAGGATTGTTGACGCAACCGACGCCAAAGTGCACAAGCGATGCGATATCGGCGGTATCGACCCAGATGCAATGCGCACCCACTACATCGGGGCCAAGCAAGCCAATACGTTCCAGGTACCCGACCGGCGTGAACCCGTGGCTCGCGCGGCTCTGCTCGAGTTCAAAAGGCGCCTCCGCGATGTGAATCAGGATGGGCGCAGCGCTGCGCCGTGCAAGCGCCGCGGCATCCTGAAGCGTTTTTTCCGAACAGGTGTAGATCGAATGTGGCGCGACGGCTGCAACGATGAGGGGATCGCCCTTCCAGCGCGTGAGGTAATCCTGCGCGTAGGCGAATGCCGCAAGAGGCGTTTTATTGTCAGGGGCGGGAAAATCGATAATTGTTTCGCCGAGGATGCCGCGCATTCCCGCTTCCTTTGTCACCCGCGCCACGGCATCTTCGAAGTAGTACATGTCGGCGTAAGTGGTGATTCCGCCGCGAATCATTTCGAGCAGGCTGAGCCGGGTGCCCCACACCACGAAATCCTCGGTTACATTTCGCGCTTCGGCGGGGAAAATAAATTTCTTGAGCCAGTCATCGAGCGAGAGATCGTCCGCCAGGCCGCGGAAAAGACTCATCGCGGCGTGCGCGTGACCGTTAATGAGACCGGGCATGACCAGCGCACCACGCGCGTCGATTGTTCGTGAGCCTTCGAATCGCGATTCAATTTCCGCTCGCACACCAACCGCGACAATCGAATCGCCAAGAACGGCAATGGCTCCGTCTTCGATCACCCTTCGCTCGGTGTCCATGGTGACCACGGTTCCGCCCACGATCAGTAGGTCAGCTTTCTGTTTCGCGAGAGCGAGTGGCAAAAATTCAGGATTTAGGCAACCGCAGATAAACGCAAACAAACAGAGATTCAGCGCGAAGCCTCGGCGAGAACTGTGGTTGCAGTTGCCGTTCATAGGAACGAAGAATCGAAGGGGCGGGGCAGCAGATTTCCGGAGGTTTCGTGCACGACTTTTCCCTTCAGGTTCGCAAGGATCACGGGCACGTCACCGCAGAATTCCCAAATGATCTGGCGGCAAGCGCCGCATGGCGGCGTCAGCGTATCCGTATCGGCCACGACTGCAATTGCGTCAAACCCACGTTCACCTTCGGAAACAGCTTTGAAGATGGCGACGCGCTCGGCGCAGCACGTCAAGCCGAGCGTGGCGTTTTCGACGTTACATCCGGTAAAGATGCGCCCCGATGTTGCGCGAAGAGCTGCGCCGACGCGGAAATTAGAAAATGGAGCGTGGGCGTTTTCACGCGCCTGTTTTGCGGCCATGAATAGAGCGTCGTAGCCGGTCATATTCGCTCGCTCACACTCAAAGTTGGTTCCTGGCCCAGGCCATGGCAATTTCCCGGCGGAGATCCGTTCACCGCCCTTCGTCGGAAATGCGAGGTATAATAGCCCGAAGGAGCGCAACAAACTGCGCCTTTACGCGTTCGCCGGTCTCCATCACTTCTGCGTGATCGATCGGCTGATCTAGAATTCCTGCCGCCATGTTGGTTACGCAGGAAATTCCCAGAACGCGAATTCCCATGTGCCGCGCGATGATCACTTCGGGAACCGTGGACATGCCCACCAGATCGGCGCCAATGGCCCGCAAATAGCGAATTTCCGCAGGAGTCTCATAGCTGGGGCCCGAAAGCGCCGCGTACACACCCTCTTGAACTTCGATACCCAGCCGTTTGGCTTCTGCCAGCGCAATTTCTCGGTAAGAATGCCAGTAGGCCTGGGTCATATCGGGAAATCGTGGGCCGAATCGATCGTCATTCGGACCGATCAATGGATTTGCGCCTTGTAAATTGATGTGGTCACGAATCACAACCAGAGCGCCCTGACTGAACTCGAGGTTGATGCCACCGGCGGCGTTCGTCAGTATCGTCGAGTGAATTCCCAGGCGGCCGAACACGCGCATCGGAAAGACGATTTCCTTCGCCGAATAGCCTTCGTAGGAATGGACGCGGCCCTGCATCGCGGCTACCACAACCCCACCGGCCCGGCCGATAACCAGACGACCAGCGTGACCCGCGGCGGTCGAGCGCGGAAATCCGGGTATTTTTTCGTACGAGATCCGCGTGGCGCCATCGAGTTCATCGGCGAAAGCGCCGAGCCCGGAACCCAGAACGAGGGCGACCTCGGGACGAAGTTTGGTCTTCGAGAGAATGTATTTCGCAGCGCGATCCGCGCGCGCAAATTCCGAGCCGCGCGCGGCGGATTTCCTCCTGGACGGAGTCATTTCAGCATGACTCCCACGATCGAGGCGGACATCAGGTTGGCCATCGTTCCCGCCAACATGGCACGGATGCCCAGCCGAGCCAATTCCGCCTTCTTATTTGGCGCGAGAGCGCCGATGCCGCCGATCTGGATGCCGATGGAGCTGAAATTCGCAAAGCCGCAAAGCGCAAAGGTAGCGATGGTGAAGGAGCGCGGGTCAAGGGCGGGCTTTAGCGGACCCAGCCGCTGGAACGCGATCAACTCATTGGTAACCATGCGAAGGCCCAGAAGCTTGCCGACTTCGGCGGAGTCCTGCCAGGAAATCCCTATGAGCCAAGCGATCGGCCTGAAAAGCCAGCCGAGAACTTGCTCTAGGCTGGTGGGGAATCGCATCCATCCGAAATGCGCGAAACCGTTGTGCACCGCCCCGAAAATCCCGTCCAGCAGATAGATCAGGGCGATAAACGTAATCAGCATGGCGCCTACGTTGAGCGCAAGATTCAAACCGTCAACGGTTCCACGAGAAATCGCGCCGAGCGCGTTTGTGTCGCGCTCGAGATCGGCCATTTGCACGCGCCCGGACGTGAGGGGAGTTTCGGTCTCGGGCACGAGCATCTTCGAAAGCAGAATGGTTCCGGGCGCGGTCATGATCACAGCGGCGAGCAGGTGTTTTGCTTCGACGCCGTAGGCGATGTATGCGGCCATGATGCCGCCGGAAACGTGAGCCATCCCGCTGGTCATGATGGTCATCAGTTCCGAGCGCGTCACCGTCGGCAAGAATGGCCGGATCGTCAGCGGCGCTTCCGTCTGGCCCATGAAGATGCTTGCCGCCACATTCAACGATTCCGCGCCGCTTGCGCCCATCAGGCCGGTCATGACGCGCGCGGCCTGCTTGATGATGAACTGCATGATTCCAAGGTAGTAGAGGAGCGCAAAAACAGCGGCGATGAAAATGATCGTGGGCAGCACCTGGAAGGCGAAGAAGAACCCCATAGGTGAACCCTTCTTGCCAAGCGAGCCGAAAACGAATTCGGAACCATAAAAGGCGAAGTCCAGGAGCCAGTTGACCGCTGCTCCGGCCTTCTGGAACAGGAGGCGGCCGTACTCCCAACGCATCACCAGAAACGCGAAAACGATTTGCAGGCCAAGGCCCCAGGCAACTGTCTTGATGCGAATCGCACGGCGGTTGGTCGAGAACAGAAAGGCCAGCCCCATCATGACGGCCATGCCCAGAACTCCGACCAGGCGGTGCATGCGGCGGCGCCTCCCTTATGAGTTAGTGGCTCGACGAAAGCCCATGGTGAAACGCGGTGCCAGTTCGTTCGCGAGGCCTGCTAGCGCTCTCGCGAATTAACGTGCGCCGATGATCTTGCCGATCAGGGGTGACGGCTGCGGCGCTTGGTCGCCGATTTCAAAACTCTTTGCCAACAGCGCCAACGCGTCGTCGAGCCGGGTGTCGGAGTCGTAGTGCACCGCGCAAAGCGGCTCGCCGGATTTCACCGCCTCCCCGACTTTTTTCGCAAGCACCAGGCCAACGCCTGGGTCGATCGAATCCTCTTTCTTCTCGCGGCCGCCGCCGAGCATCATGCTTGCGACGCCCACCTGATAGCAGCGGATCGCGGTGACAAAACCGCCTCTAGAAGCACAAACGTTCGCGCGATTCTTTGCGCGCGGCAAGTATCCGGTATGGTCCACAATGTTTGGATCGCCGCCCTGGAGCCGAATGACCTCGCGGAATGTATCACGGGCGCGGCCCGATGCAATCATTTCCGCAGCCAGAGTTTTACCTTCCGCGACAGTCTTCGTGCGGCCACCCAGCACGAACATCCAGGCGGACAACTCGAGTGAAAGCTCGCGCAAATCGGCAGGTCCCTTACCGTGCAGCACTTCCACGCACTCCTCCACTTCGAGTGCGTTGCCAATCTTGCGGCCGAGCGGCTGTTCCATGTCCGTGATGAGCGCTACAACTTTCTTACCCATGCGCGTGCCTGTTTCGACCATCAGCTGCGCGAGATATTCGGCGTCGGACTGCTTCTTCATGAACGCGCCATCGCCGGTTTTAACGTCGAGCACCAGCGCGTCGATACCTTCCGCCATCTTTTTGCTCATGATCGAAGCGCAGATCAAGTAGGGACTTTCAACGGTCGCCGTGACATCACGCAGTGCGTACAGCTTCTTATCGGCAGGCGCAATTTCAGGTGTTTGTCCGATCAGCGCGGCGCCGCAGGTCTCGAGAATGCGCCGAAAATCAACGAGCGAGAGATTTACGTTGAAGCCTGGAATGGATTCGAGTTTGTCGAGGGTGCCGCCCGTGTGGCCGAGACCTCGACCGGAAATCATGGGAACTTTCAGGCCGCCCGCTGCGACGATTGGCGCGATTACCAGCGAGGTCTTATCGCCTACGCCCCCGGTCGAGTGCTTATCTACTTTGGCGCCGGGCATATTCGAGAAATCGATCACCTCGCCCGAATGGAGCATGGCTTCGGTGAGCGCCGCGAGCTCGCCGCCAGACATTCCGCGCCATATTACGGTCATGAGCCATGCAGCGAGCTGATAATCGGGAATGGTGCCGCTCGTCGCGCCTTGAACAAGAAAATCAATTTCTTCGCGGGCTAGTTCCCCCGCGTCACGCTTCTTGCGAATAATGTCGACGGCACGCATGGGTCGAGGCCGCCGCGAAGGCTAGCATCGCCGCGTTTGCTGCGTCAACGAACCGCCAAGCGCTAGTTTCCTGATTCGTATTCTCCGTTGGGGCGCATCGATGATAGAGAATCACGGACGAGGCGTGGAAGTGGCGGCGCGCTCGAGGATATCGGCGGCAACCTTTTGCATCTCCGCATGGACTCGGCCGTTGGAGGCAAGAATCTCACGGTCTCCCGGACGGTATGGACGCCCGGAAAGATCGCTGACGTTGCCACCTGCTTCCTTCACCAGGAGCATGCCCGCGGCAGTGTCCCAGGATCGCAAGCCAAATTCCCAGAAGGCCTCGAACCGCCCGCTGGCGACCGAGCACAAGTCGAGGGCGGCAGAACCATCGCGGCGAACACCGTGCGTGCGAAGCGTGAATTCCCAGTAGTACTGGATGTTCGTGCTGGTTCGGACCTTGTGCGTTGGAAACCCGGTCGCCACAAGGCTTTTCGATAGGGTCTCCACGGGCGAAACGTGGATACGCTTCTGATTCAAGTAGGCGCCTTCACCGCGCATGGTGGTGAACAGTTCATCACTGAACGGATTCAGAACCACCCCGATTATCGGTTCGCCTTCTTCAAGCAGTGCAATCGAAACAGCAAAGCAAGGATAGCCGTGAGCGAAATTTGTGGTACCGTCGAGCGGGTCGATGTGCCAACAATAGCGAGCGTCCGCGACGAGGTTGCCGCCACCCTCCTCGGCAACCATGGCATGTTGAGGAAAGCGGGAACGCAAGCGCGATGCGATTGCCGATTCGGATCGCTTGTCCGACTCGGTCACCAGATCGACTTCACCTTTGTAGCTAATGTTCTTGGGATTAGCGAAGTCCCGTAGCAGTATCGATCCGGCCTCGCGCGCTGCCTCTACCGCGACTTCAAGAAATTGGTTCATATCGTCTCAAACCTACCCGCTCAGCCGCGGCCGCAGCAAGCAGGGCCGTTGGTAGAGCCATAGAGCCATGTTCATTACTGTAACGCGGGTACGGAATACACTGTGCGGGACCGAACCAAATCACCGGTATGCACCTTTACTTCCACGTGACGATAGCTCGCCGGCGGTGGCGCCGGATTCGGATAATAGCCCAACAAGTATTGCGTGCGCAGCTCGCGATCGATGCGATCGAACATGGCATCGAGCTGGTTCAGTTCGTCAAGAATGAACATAGCCCCACCCGTGCTGTCGGTGATCGTGATCAAAGCATGCTCGCCCGCGGTGTTGCGTCCACTTTCGTTCTTCACCGGGCGAATCACAATCGTATAGAGCAGCGCTTCGGAGGCAATGGCCGCGCGGCGCGCATCTTCGAATTTGTAGCCGCTGGTCGTCTCGCCCGCGTCGGTGACCAGCACGATTGCGCGGCGGCGGCCTTCCGCCCGGTGCTTCAATGCATTCGAACCGAACACCACGGCATCGTAAATGGACGTTCCGGCTCCGGGTGATATGCGGCGAGCCGCTGCTTGCAGCGCGGGCACGTTGTCTGAGAATTCCGAGAGCTGCGTCACGGATTCGGAGAATTCAAAGACGGAGAGCGTATCTCCGATGCGGACGACTTGCCGAATGAAATGCGCGGCTGCTTCGTTTTCAAATTTCAAGTCCTTGAACGTGCTCATACTCGCATCGACCATTAACGCGAGATCAAGCGGACGACTTGTCTCCGCTTCAAAGCGCTCGATTCTCTGGGGTCGGCCTTCTTCCGTCAGCGTAAAGGCGTCTTGTGTGAGATCGGGTACTGGGCGACCCTGAGCGTCAATCACACTGGCGAGTATATCGACCAGATTTACCTGGACGCGGATAGCGCTCGGACGTTTTTTCTGCTTTTGGTCTTGCCCGCGCACCGATGTCCGGAAGTTTGCAGCGAGCAAGCTCGCGCTCAACGAGAGAGCGCAAAACACTACCTGATGTGCTTTCATCTAAGAGATAGATTCATCGGAGCGTGAAATGGCTTCCTGGGAGGGAACCTCACCTTCGGACCAGACGGCGCCTCCAACGAAATATTCCTTTTTCCAGATGGGCACGAAGCGCTTGAGAGCATCAATCGCGTAACGGCAGGCGTCGAATGCCGCACTGCGATGCGCGGAACTGACGGCGATGAGCACGCTGGTTTCACCGATCTCGAGACGGCCAATTCGGTGGACGATCGCGAGCCGGTGAATCTGAATCTTGGCCCGGATCTGCTCGCCGATTTCGCGCATCTTGGCGAGCGCCATTGGCTCATAGGCTTGGTAATCGAGATAAAGCGTCCGGCGACCACGAAAGTTATCACGCACGAAGCCATCGAACACCACAACGGCGCCGTCCTCGGGAGCCTTCAGCGCCTCCACGATTTCCTGAGAGCGAATCACAGCACGCACGAGCTGAAAATTGTCTTCGCTAGTGGTTGTCTCCGAGCCCCCGCTGACGGGCGGAAGGAACGCAACTTCATCTCCGCTGGAGAGCTCGGTCCGCCAGGTGGCGTATTCCCGGTTCACCGAAGCGGCGATCGAAGGACGAAATTCTGCGAGTTTCGAGAAACGCCGACCGTAGCGCTCGAAAAGATCTTCGACGCGAGCGCCATCGGAGAGTTCGGCGTCATCTTCGTCAAGGCCTACGATGTCTTTAAGTTGGCCGAAGAAGAGTACGCGTACGCGCATCCCAGCTATTCTATCGCGACGGCCGCGAATGAGCTTGTCTGTTTCGAGATGGAAGCCCGTTCCAAACACCGCCAAAGGACCGGACTACATTCCCGCAGCAAGTCGAGCGACGTCATCGAGGCGCGCGGTGGCCCGACGGAGTGCCGCGGCGAGCGATTCCTCTTCGCGACGAAGCATGGCATTGTCGTGACGGTCAAGCGCCCCGTCAACTCCTGGCATTACTTCCGCCGCGTATCCAGCATAACTGCCGGGAGCGTAGATCGTGTGCTTGTACCAAGGCCTCCCGCTGAGACCTTCGGGCGCGAGAAATGCTTGTTCGACACTAGCAAGCCCGCGGTTGATTTTCCTGGCCTTCGCGGGATCCGCCGCCGCGGATGACACAGTTTGCAGCCCCTGCGACGCGCGAGACGCCGCGGCTGAAAGATCCGTCGCTGCGTCGGTGACAGACTTCAATTTCGACTCCCCATTGGTTTGGGAGGCGGCGCGCACCGCTAGGTCGTTCGCCGCGTGCGCGATTTCCGATGCGTATGCCGCGTAGTCAAATGGCAAAATGTCGGCTTCGTCGAAACGCACAGCCATGGTAACCAGGACGCGCGCAGCGGTGGCGTGATAGGCGAAAGTTGGATCACCGAAATGCTTCATCCAGTAGAAATCGTCGTACAACGCGTGGTAAACGCCGTAGTCGCCGCCAAAACCCATGTCCAACGAAGGGATTCCCGCGTGATCGAAGAACGGGCAGAAATCGGAGCCGGCGCCCAGCGCGCCCAGCGGCACTTCACCTGAAGGGTCCGGAGGAGGTTCGCGCCGCGCTGTGCCACTCGCGTTCTCCTTTGCCTGAGCGAAGCGTTCGCGCCAGAGGTCGTAGATGCTGTGGTTGGTGCGCGGGTCTTGCACCTCGCGCGCGGCATCGCGCACAAACTGCTTGAGTGAAGGAGTCGCGGACGCGCCAAAGTTGGGACCAGCCACGCCCACATCGGTATTCATGTAGATCAGCGCCTTCGATTGCAGTTCGGCGCGATTCGCTTCGACCCATTCGGTCGAGCCGAGCAAGCCGGGCTCTTCCCCGTCCCATTCGCACATCACGATGGTGCGGCGCGGCTTCCAGCCGGTGTGGACAAGCGCGCCGAGCGCGCGCGCGGTTTCGAGCATCACGGATGTGCCGCTATTCGGATCGACGGCGCCGAACACCCATGCGTCGTGATGATTTCCCATCATGATCCATTCACCGTCCTCCGTCCCGCGCAGCTTGGCTATCACGTCGTAAAGGGGTTGCTGCTGATAATCCATCACGAGTTTCATGTGCACTTCGGCCTGCCCGGGACCGACGTGATATGTGAACGGCAAGCCGCCCTGCCAGCCCTTCGGTACGTGTGGGCCGCCTAGTTCCCCTAGAATAGCGCCGGCATCCTGCGCGTTAATCGGCAACGTTGGAATGCGCGGCAGATTGGTTGCTTCGCTGGGAGCGAGCCGTTTGGCATCGGGAGTTGCACCCACTCCAGGCGTCAGCGGGTCGCCGGGATAAATTTCCGTGTAGAGCACCGAGCCGCGCTGAATGCCGCTCATCGGCCGCCACGGCCCGCGGGGGAAAACGTCGCCGGCCACGTAGCCATCGTCCTGTGGATCGGAGAAAATCACCAGGCCTACGGCTTTATGCTCTTCGGCTAGTTTCGTCTTGATGCCGCGGTAACCGTGGCCATAACGCGCGATCGCAATTTTCCCCTCCACGCTGATGCCGAGATTCTCGAGCTGGTGATAGTCTTCGGGCATTCCGTAATTTATATAAACAACGGGCGCGGTCACGTCCGCCGACGGCGAGTACGCGTTGTAAGCGATTACCGCGCGTTTATCGTAGCTGTCCTTGTCAACTTCATAGGGTTGTTCGGGCGAAGCGAGCGATTTCTTTTCAGGCGCAATGAGTTCAAGCTTCACTTCTCGCGCCTGTGGGAGCCAGACGCTGTAGCTGACAATGTCGGCTTCGAAGCCGTAGCTACGGTATTGCTCGCGCAACCATTCGGCGACGCGATGGCTCGCTTCGGTACCGGCGACGTGCGGTTCGCTGGTAAGGTGACGAAGATCGCTCTCGGCGTGCTGCGCGTCGGGCACAGCGCGCAGGTTCTGTTCCAGCGCGCGCTCGGCTTCCACCCGCTCCGGCGCAAAGCCGCGAATTCCTTCAGCACTTTCAGGGCGACCAGAAAGCGCAACGGGGAGGAAAACTCCTGCCGTAAATGCGGCAACGCCCAACCATCGAAATGAATGCTTCATGGTGACCTCGTTTGAGGAGCGCACATTCTATCCCATATAGACGTTCGCGCTGCGGCATCGGGTGACAAAATCTGACCGCAGTTTCAGCACCAGTTCCTGGTTCATCCGCGCTGAATTCCTTGACCGGCGGGACGATTGCTTGACGCGGCGGAAGGTGAGCCGTAGGGTGGTGGGGGAATCTCATCCGCAAGGCCGATTCGTGGCCAGGAACTTCGATGAAAATTATAATTTCAGGCGCAACGGGACTAGTGGGAAACGCGCTCGCGCACGCTCTTCGCGACGAGGGTCATAGCGTCGCGCGCCTGGTGCGCGCGGGAAATGCCGAAGCGGGCGACATCCGATGGGATCCCGACGCCGCCAAGGTCGATTTGGCCGCGCTCGAGGGAGCCGACACCTGCGTAAATCTCAATGGTGCCAGCATCGGCGATGGCCGCTGGACGCCCGAGCGCAAGAGTCTGCTGCGCAGCAGCCGCCTAAACACAACAAGATTTCTCGTGAACGCGTTTTCGCGGCTGACAGAAAAACCTCGTGCGTTTTTATCAGCTTCTGCGATTGGCTTTTACGGCTCGTGCGGAGACGAAATCCTCACGGAGACAAGCGCAAGCGGGACTGATTTTCTCTCGGAACTCTCGCGCGAGTGGGAACGCGAAGCTCAACGCGCGGAATCATTCGGCATCCGCACGGCGGTTCTCCGTTTCGGAGTGATCCTCTCGACGCGCGGTGGAGCGTTACCGCGCATGCTTACCCCGTTTAAATTGGGAGTGGGCGGGCGCCTCGGCGACGGCAAACAATGGATATCGTGGATCGCGCTGGACGACGTGGTAGGCGTCATTCGATGGGCCCTCGCGGATTCTCACGCGACGGGACCAGTTAATGTAGTCGCGCCCAGTCCGGTGCGAAACGCGGAATTCACACGGGTACTCGCGAAAGCGCTCGGTCGCCCCGCCGTTTTCCCCGCGCCCGCATTTGCTCTACGCCTTCTGCTTGGAGAAATGGCCGACGCGCTGCTCCTGGGGAGTCAGCGCGTCCGGCCTGAGAAATTGCTTGCCTTAGGCTATCCCTTCCGCTTCGACAAACTCGAACCAGCCCTGCGATCGGCGCTTGCCGACCCTTAGCGTCGGTTTCACTTTACTAGGGTCAGCAAAAGTTCCACTTTCAGGACGTGGCCGCTCATCGGATCGGTCGCGACGGTAGCTTCGGATCCATGGCCTTCCCGAAGCTGCATCGTGAAGCTGTTCCGAAAGTCGCGAACGAGCGGCTGGTTGCCCGGCGACGGGTCTCCGGGCGCCCATTCTTTGGCCTGACTATTGTCCGTCCTCAATACCAGCGATGAACGCTCGATCCTAACTTCCACGCTATACAGCTCGCCCGCAGTGTGAGCAATGCGCGCGTCAATGTTTGTGCCGACGTCAATGTACTGCATCGAGCTTTCGCCGGTTTTTGAGCCAGTCAACACAGGAACGCGCACGCCGTCACGCACTTGAGTGGTACTGTTCGGCGGCTTCCCTTCAGGAACTGCCGTAAGTGACATCGAATAAGGAAGGCTGGCGATTTTCTTCGTTCCATCGTACTCGGTGAGAAGCACCTGCAACTTGATCGGAATGACAGACTCGGATGTTTGGCTCGCTGGCGCGTCTGTGGCCGTCTTCTCCTGCGCCCGTACGACGAACGGAAGAATGAGCATCAGGAACGCGCCGCAGGTCAGAATGCAGCGTGAAAGTTTCATCGTGGCCTCCCGTGATTCGAGTTCCATTGCTGTTGACAAGACGCCGCAGCGATGGATTCCGTTCAGAAATGCGTGGGCCCTTCACCAGCGGGATTGGCGTCCAACGATTCAAGAGGGACGATTTCCAGAGGCTGCACTTCGATCTGCTCTGTGATTTCGCTTTGAGCCGCCGCCAGTTGCTCACCGTTGACTGTGCCAATATTCACTGCATCGCCGAGCTGTAAAGCGGCTATGAGTTGGCCGCCAGGCACCAAGACTTCTCGAGAGAGCGGCTCGGTGCGAGCGCGGCGGGAAGCTGGTCTGAGCTGCGGATTCGACACCGCCTCGGGGGGGATAAGCGAGGGAACCTCGTCGGAACCTTTCCTCGCAGCAGTCGGTAAGTTTGTCGCCACAGGCGGAACCGAATCCGTGTGAAAGGGCAAGTGGCTCACTAAAATGAGAACCAGGATAAGGGCCAGCAATGCTCCGGTAGCGGCCAATGCCAGATCCTTCCAGCTCGTCGATCGACCGACGCGTTCCTTCGCGATACGTGCACGCAAGCGAGCCGCGAAGTACGCCGAGGGCTCGCCGGCGACGAGCGCCTCCACGCTTCGGTCAAGCGCGGCCGTCACTTCCCTGGCGTGCTGGTAGGCTTCGCGGCATGCTTCGCACTGACCCGCATGGAGCAAGAGTTCGCGCTCCCGCCTCGGATGGATATTGCCGGCAGCCACATCGATCATCGAGTCGGAATATTTTTCACAAGCCATTCGAGACTCTTCGCCAATTGTTTCCGCGCCGAAAATAGCCGCGACTTAACCGTACCTTCGGGTATCTCGAGAAGACTCGCTACTTCCCGCGTGTTGCGGCCCTCGATTGCCGCGAGCACGATGACCACCCGCAATTTCTCGGGCAACTCATCTACGGCCCGTGCGACGTGTCGTTCGAATTCGCGGGCGGCAACCACGCTCTCTGCACCAATTTCCAATACCTCTTCCGTCACCGCATTTTCGCGGCGTGCACGCCGACCCGCTGCACGAATCCGATCGAGTGCCAGCCGCCAGGCCGTACGAACGAGCCAGCTGCGGAACCGCTCCCGGTCGCGCAGACGGCTGAAGTTTCGATAGGCGCGAAGCATGGCTTCCTGCGCGACATCTTCGGCTTCGGCTGTGTTGTGAAGCACGCCGAGCGCGACCCGATACGCAAGTGTCGGGCAATCTGCCAGACGCCGCTCGAACTCGCGCTCGAGCGAATCGTCAATGCTCACTCCGTTTCCTGCGAGGCTGGCTGCCAGAGCATCCATGTGTGTCCCAATGAGCAAGACGCCAGTCGCGAACTTTTGGTTCATGGCCTGGAGACTCAAAAGTACAACAGGGTTCAAAGATCGAGACGTTCTAAAAGCGATCCAATGTTTGACTCGTCGACAGCCAGTTCTGGGCGCTTCGCCGCAAAATCCTCGACTTCATCGAGCGCTTCGAACAAACGCATTTTGGCCAGCGCGTACTCTTCAGTGCCGGTCAGCGTGCGGCCGGTTTGCTTTGTCCAATTCTCAAGCGCATCGCGGCGAACAAAGATACGGATCGGAAACATCGTCTTACGATCCGCCGAGACGTAGTAGACGAATTCGTTTCCACTTGCGGTAGCGCGGCTGGCCGGATGCACATCTTGGAACTGGTACTGATAAACGAAACCGCTCGCCGCCGAGTAGCTTTTGATTCGCCGCACAGTCTCCGGTTTTGGCATAGCGGCATTATTCGGCGCGCGTTTGCTGGTGTCAACCTCGCTCGCAGTTTGGAGGAAAACGCGTAGTTCGCGGATGTTCTCGCAAGGTTGCCCGGAATTGGAATCGCGTTCCTTTGCGGTACGGAATCCCCGCCTGAAACCGGAACGGTTTCCTACCTGCATGGTCTGGACCTGAACACGTTCGGTGGCCCACCTTCGGTTCGGGCGTTTCATTCCCTCTCACAAACGCTCGCGGACTATGTGCTTCCTAAGGCCCTTCCGCGTGCGCCACACCGGTTGCGAATACGCACTCTAATCCGCGTACGCGGCCCGCGTCTTTAGGAACTGCGGAATTTCTCGCCGCAAAACAAAAGCGGCTCCCGGGGGGAAGGGGAGCCGCTTGGGGTGTTGCGGGTGAACTTTCAGGTTAGTTCGGCAATACGTACTCCGTGAAGCCGATGGTGTTGATCGCACGGAACATCGGCGTGTGCGGAGGCAACAAGTTCGGCGTCAGGAAATCCGTGTCGAAGTTGTAGCCGCGGGTGGGAGGGCTGTACACGGTCGTGCAGCACTTGTATACGCCCGTTCCCTGGCGGTTGTAAAACAAGCTGATGATCGATCCGCGGTAGCTGAGTGTGCCGCCCCAATTCTCGATGTAGCGTAGGAAGTTATGTACGCCACCGTCCGTCCCGAAATCCTGATAGGTAGTGTAACTCGTCGGATTAGGAAACGAGATGCCCTTGCCCGCGGCAATTGCCACTCGGTATGCGGTCGCCGTTCCGCCACGCCAGGCCGTGTCGTAGGTCGATGTGAATGAGTTCACGTCGTTCCAGTTGTTCGAAAGGAACGTAAAGGCGTCAGCGACTATCGCCGCCCCAACATAGGGAGTAACGAACGCGCCGCCCGGCGCATTGTAGTTCCCTTGGAGGTATACGGGGTTCTCCGAAGCGATCGAGAGGCCGCAATTCACGCCACTCGGGCAAACTCCCAAACTGAGTGTGCTTCCATTGACGATCTTGAGCGCCCGGCGGAAGAAGAGCGGTGGATTTTCGCGAGCGTCCTGAGGGTTGTTAACGTACCACCACGGCCACACCTTTGTGCTGGTCGAGATGTAAGCCGGATTTGCGCACTTCCAGTTCGGCAGGATTGCCGTGCTGAAAACCGAGAACCCATTGACGGCCGTATAGAGTGCTCCCTGTGTGTATGCACCGCCCGGCGTCAGGGGATAGGGTTGTTGGCCGGCAAGTGCGCCGTATGTCTGGACAGTCGTATCCTGCGGAGCGTCGAACGCTTCACCGGTGTCGGGCACCGTGCCGCCGTTCGGGCAGCCGAACTGGCTCGAAGGCGTGACGGTGTCGTTCCAGCCGTATTCTCCCGTTTCGTTTCCCGAAGGAGATGGCGGAGGCCAGCCGCTTGCCGGCGCACCGCCGCCGTTGTAGTTGCCCCTGCGGTCGGAAAAATAGACCGTGAAGTCATTGGGCGATGAGCTGCTGTCCTTCGTGGACGTTCCGCTCGTGCCAATTGCGCCGGTGAACCAGCGGGCCAGATTATTCGCGTCAAGTTCGACGTAGTACATCACTCCGCCAAGCGTCGGGTTCTTTTTGCACGCGCCACCTGATCCATCCGGACAATAATCGCGTGGGTTTCCCTCGCGCGGATCGAAGAGTGCGTTCGGCCAGAAGTCCCACGCGTTCGTGGGGACTGTTACAGGCCCTGTCGTGAGATCCACGCCGCAACCGCCCTTGATCGCGGAATCGGTCGGGTTGTCTCGAACGCGCTCCAGACGGATGACCGCATTGGGATGCGGGTCCGAGCACGTCGAAGGCGCTATTTGCCCGTTCGGAAGAAGCGGCAGTGCGGGTGCGATGCCCTTCCACAAGCCGCTACCGGAGTTGACGGGGTTCAGGTTTTTTCCTGCGTATCCGAGCCCCAGTATTTCCGCGGTGACATCTTTGTAAGTTCCGCACGGAACGCCGTAGGCGGTCTGCGCTTCGATCTTGATAAAACCTGAGATGACCGGGACGCCGGCCTTCACCCAATAACCGTCTGCCGCAGTGTACGCCGTGCCGGACCCGGCGTCGGAAGCGGCCAGAGGGACCAGCCCGGCGACCCCTATTCCACCTGCTTCTGTGGCCGCAGCCGTGACAACGGCTGGAAAGCTCGCGGCGCCGATGGGCTGAGCCATCAAGCTCAAATCGAGTGGCGCGGATGCCGTTCCACATGCAGAAGGCAGACCCGTAATATCAGCTGGGTTATCCGATAAGAGAATTCGCAAGCTCGCTGCGGAGTAGTACCGCTCGCCGAGTTTGCCCGGCGCGGTGGTGAACTCGTTCGCGACTGGACGACGGATCAAGTCGACCGGAGTTCCACCCATTTGCGGAGTCGCAATTGTGATGTTCAGCGTGGTAGCGCCGGTCGAATTCGTGCCGGTGTAGGTCGGCAGCGAAAGATCTCCGTCGCGGATATAGCCTTTGTAGGTGCTGATTGAGATGCTTGGCCAGTTTGTGTTTGCGGCTGATCCGAGCGTGCCCACCAGGCTGCCTTCTGCCATTCCCATCGCCCGGAAAGAACCAGGCGCCGTCAGCACGTCCACCGTTCCGGTATAACCAGTTGAAGTCGCCCAACCGTTCGAAAGGTTGGTACGAATCACTTCGCCCACGGCCGTCACTTTATCGCCGAGCTTCAGCGTCCCACCGCCCTCGGCAAGATAGAGGTTGCCGTTCGTGTGTACCCGGCCGCCAAAGTTGAAATCGGGGCCGGCGAAGAAACTCAGGTCGGTCTGCGAAAATATTCCGAATTGGAAGAGCGGGATACCGACCGTCTGCACCGTGCGTCGCAGTTTCACTTCCGATCCCGCTGTTGACGACGAAATCACTGTGAGCGTGTACGGGGTCAGCAGGCCGACCATTCCTTGGTACGGCCCGGCCGTAATGGTGTGGTTCTGGGCCAGCGGGTTGCCATTCACATCCGTCGGAAACGCAATTTCGTAGCCCGAACCCGCGGTACCTATCGCTGGATCGATGTAGGACACACCCTGTATAACCGGATCCTTCGCCACCGTCGTAATATTGTTGACCTCGGCAGCGGATGGTGCATAGTTCTGGCTGAACAGGTTGTTCAGGTCCGCGGTCAGCTTCTCCATTCCCGCTTCAGCGCCATAGAAAGCTGTCTCGCGCCGGCTGGTGTATCCTCCCATCGCCTGGTCGGTCATTACCAGCCAGCAAAACCCCACGATGATGGAAGAGATCAGCATCAAGACGAGCAATGCGGTAATGAGTGCAATCCCGTTTTCCCGATTGGCTTTCACAGTGTTTCTCCTTCGCTACAGCTAGTTGTAAAGATTCTGAAACGCAAGGCTCCGCAACCCGATCTGCGTGACCAAGTTGTCCCGGAAGTATTGCTTGCTGAGGCTGTACGGAACTTCCGATCGCGCGGCCAGGTAAAGATTCACTTTCCGGATCTGGTTGGGTGTATCCGGCGCGGTGATTTGCCGCGCGTTGTTCGCCGGCGCTGTCGCCACCGCGTTCACCACGTCGTAGGAAATCTGCAAACCTTCCATCACTTGCCCCACGGCATTTGCCTGCCGGAAATTCACTTGCCGCATCAATTGAGGACGCTGTGGATTCGTAGTGGCATCCAGAAAATAGCTGATCATCCAGATGCGCGTCGCACTGGTCGCAGGAAACGTCACCGGAGCGGAAGCCGGAGTCTCCATCTGCACGATCGTTCCGGAATCCGCGACCTGGCCGTTCAAACCGAACGCGTCGCCCGCTGCGAAATTCAATTTGGTGCCGGCGATGCTGGTCACTAGCTCAACGATGTTTCCGCCCTGCGCGTTCGTAAGCATGATCAAGTCCCCTGGCTGCACTGCCACGTTGCCGTTCGAGACCGTCGTCGGTGCGCAACCAGCTGTCGCCTCGTCGAAGGTGATGGAAGTTGTCGTGACCGTGCCTCCGCAGGGAGGAGCCGACCCGGTGTTATTAATGGGAGCCATCGTCGACCATGGCAGAGTGTTATCCGCGTAGATGACCGTAATCATGTCCGTCGGCTGCCCCAACTGGTTCGGCCCCAATTGGTAACCGGGCGTAGCCGCGGCGATTGCCGAATCCACCGGAAATGTGTAATTGAAAGTAGGAGGGCTGGGACGGTTGATTGGAGTCGGCACAGGATTAGGGCTGGTCGGAGCGGTAAAAGGAATCGGAAGCCCTCCGATGGGTATTCCAGACCCTGCCTGCACGATGTCGCGCACCATCAGATTCATTCCGGCGCGCAAGTTGTCTTCCATGTCAGCCATCTCCGTCACTGCTTCGTTCGCGTGCAACGCGTCGTTCAGCGTACTCAGCGTTGCGCCGATGACGACCAGCAGGATCGCCATCGAGATCATCACTTCCACTAAACTGAATCCTTTTTGCCCACGCATCCTTGACTCCCTCGTTCCTGCCCTAAAACGACGCTGAGATGTATGTCACCACTTGATACTGTCGGGCCAATCGTCCGGCCGTGTAGTTGATGGTTACCGTGATTTGTCGTAGGTTCGGATTTCCCGCAATGTTGCCGACGATTGCTATCGTTCGCGTAAAAGTCGATAGCGGCATGCAAATGTCGTCCGCGGTTCCGAGAATGCCGTCCGGACCGGGCGTTTGAATGCAATCGGGCAGATTGCAATTATCATCCGCGGTCCCCACGATTCCATCCGGCCCGGGATCGCACAACTGCTGCGGCCCATCGGTAAAGATGCCCAAGTTCGACACGTTCTGAATCTGAGAAAAGAGCAACGCGCCGGAATCCCGCGCCGTGAATATGCTCTCGACCGCTTCGCTGGCCTTCTGCTGCGCAGTAAAGTCCGATTGTGACGATGTCATGTAGGTGAGTCCGGTCGCGAGCACCGCCGCCAGGCTCAACACCCCGAACGACAGCACCAAAATCGCGAACATCGTCTCCAGAAGCGAGAACCCGCTTTCCGTTCTGTTCTTTATTCTTGTGTGCATCGTCATGTCCTCGCTTAGTTCACCCAGCCGGTCGGGTTCGCTTTGTACATCCGGAGTCGTCCGGTCGCTCCCACGATGGTTACCGCTCGAGCCGCCGTCGGTACGTTCGGAATTCCGATGAATACTGTTCCGTTCAAGATGTTCCCGCCGGTATCGACAAATGTGCCGTCGCTTTGAAACAACATGGTCGGCGGACCGTTTACCACGTTGCCGAATTCAATGGCTCCGGCGTTACCGAATCCGTCAGGCGTGTCAGGTGTGCCGGCGGTCAGCATGAATACAGCCGGGGCCTGGATCGGCACGGTGGCCAGCACGGATTGGCCCAACGGCAGGTTCATCCGCGTCAAGGTGATCTGGTTGTTCGATGGAAATGAAACCTGGATGTTCCGGCGCTCGGTCATCGCCAGTTCGCGAGCTTGCCGCAGTTCCGACGCGATCTGAATCATGGCGGCGTTCGCTTGCTGCTGCTGAAGCGTCGGCGACAGTTGAACGATTGCCATCGCGCTCACCGTCATCAATATCAACGCTACGATCACGAGTTCAATTGTCGAAAAACCGCGCTCGTGGCCCCCGCTTCGGCGCGCCTTCCTGATTCCCGCTGACTGCTTGTTCACGCTCACACCCTCGGGCGCCCGAATACCGCAGGGCTAGCCTCAAATACAGAGGCCCTTGGTGCATGTAACTGGCCAGCATCGATTGACTGTAAACGGATGAGGGCATGCCGCTTAGAATGCCAGACAAGATGTGCTCAACGTCCGGCCCATCCTCGGCGGGGTAGAAACGTTACAGAATTGCACCTAAGCTACAGCTCATCGCTGCAGAATTCGTCTAGCACTGCGGTGCTCTTTGAGCGCCAGCTTCACTCCGCCGAACCGCTGCTTCTCGAATCGTCCTAATTTAGGATCAGTGAGCGCGCCGATTCGAGCTACCCGAACACCGTCCGCGAACGGACTCGGCATGAACGGACGATGGTGGTCGTGGGAGCTACAACTGATCCGATCGAGGTCAGGCCCGTTCAATTGATTGGCGGCAGAAAAAACATCCAGGGCTGGTCGGCTGGGATCCCCACGGACTCCGAAGATACGCTGAAGTTTGCCGAGCTGACCGGCGTGCGCCCGATGATCGAAAAATATCCGCTCGCCAAGGCCGGCGAAGCCTTCGCCCGCATAATGAGCGGCAAAGGCGAGTTCCGCGTCGTCCTTACAACGTAATCGGAGGCTCCCCGGACACAGCGAAGCGCCGGTGACGCAGGCTTCTTAAGAATCTGTCCGCGTCACCGGCCACCGACGGGAACGGCACAAAAGCTTCCTTCGCTGAATCCTTCCGACTCGATCCCAAACGCGTGATCGAATCGCGCCCGGTAATTCTCCCAGGCAATCGTTGCCGTCAGCTCCACCAGTTGTGCCGCGGAGAATTGCGCTTTGAGTTCCGCGAACAGCAACTCCGGAACAATCACCGGCGTCAGCGTCATCGAGTCCACATATCTCAGCACCAGTCTTTCGGTAGGCGTGAACAAGGGACTCGTCTCATATGCAGGAAGCGCTTGAAGCTTCTCCGCTGAAATTCCGTTTTGTCTGCCAACGGCAGACCCAATGTCAATTCAAAACGGGCACCCCACAAGCGTCGCCGCCCTCAGCTCTGCGAGCCCCTTAAGCGAATGGTCCACGAGCTTGCTGCCTTGCAACGCCTGCTCCATCTGCCCGTAACCCCAAAGTATGCGCGTGTGATTTGCGACGACTCGTACTGGTGTTACGACTTTTCCGACTTTACGTTTCGTCAGCCAATAGACAAGCCGCACAAAAAGCCCCGACACGATTCCTGTTTCCCGCGGCTCTGCTCCGTCGATTCGCGCCATGGCCGTGCCTCCTTTTCTTCTTAAGATGCAAGCCGTCTCGAACCGTGCTTCCGGCTTGTTGAAGCCGGACCCTGCTCACGGTAACCTGAGTATGTTGTTTATCGATGCTCGTGCCGATGCTACGGTATTCAGCGGTTGACGCAAAGTGGCTCTGGGCGAGTCAAACACGAATATCCGTTCCGTTTTCTTCGTGAGAGGTAGACGCTGGGTAGCCCGTCAGAATGGACCTTAGGTCTCCTTTTGGGAATCTTTTTCGGTGCAGGTCTGTGGGTTTTCAAGAACCTATGGCCCTCTGAAAACAAACGGAGGCAGGCGTGATCTCCGCTCGCCCGGCCAGCGTGCTCACCTGTACAGCTGAAACACTACGAGCGGGCGCCGCGATTCGAATCGCGAATTTTTGCATGTTTGTATTTCGGGCCCTCTCCGCTCATCGCCGCCTTGCAGATCGGTCTCGTCTGTCGATTAGAAAACCGCGCTAACCGTATGCAAACAAAGAGCGGAGCTTGATTCTAATCGGCGCAAAAATGCCGATTACAACATTCGCCTTTCGCTTATAATCCAGCCGCCTCGCGCGGAGCTTCCTTGCCTAGAATCGTTATCGCCGATGACGACGACGATATTCGCAGCATCGTCGAGCTGGGTCTAAACGCCCTCGGCTTTGAAGTCTACGCCGCGCCCGACGGAGAAGAAGGCCTCCGTCTCGTTCGCGAAAAAAAGCCCGACGCCGTCGTGCTCGACTTGATGATGCCGAAAATGCACGGCTTCGCCGTTTGCCAGGAAATTCGGAAAGACCCTCAGCTCAGGGACCTGTTCATCGTTGTGGGCTCCGCCAAAGCCTACGCCGCCGACATCAAAAAAGTGAAAACTCTCGGCGCGAACGTCTATCTTCAAAAACCGTACGACCTTCAGGTGCTCGCCGAGACGCTTCGAACGGCAATCTCAAGAAACTCCGCAGCGGCACTGGCCACAAAGGATTCCGCGCCCGCGGCCGCCGGGGAACAGAAAACCTCCGCCGTCACCGCGCCCGAGAGCAGCCTGCTGCAGGTGAAATTCTGGGGAACACGGGGCTCGATCGCCACTCCGGGACGCCAGACTCTTCGCTACGGCGGCAACACGTCGTGCGTCGAAGTGCGAAGCGGAAACTCCATACTGCTGTTTGACTGCGGCACCGGAGTGCGCGAAGCGGGAATGGCAATGCTTCGTGAGTTCCAGAAACAGCCGCTTCACATTCATCTGTTCGTCAGCCACACGCACTGGGACCACATTCAAGGCTTTCCCTTTTTCACCCCGGCATATATCCCCGGCAACCATCTCTCCATTTATAGCCTCCGCGGCACCGACAAGAGCCTCGAGAGAATCTTCACCGGACAGATGGATTCCACCTACTTCCCCGTCGACCTGACGGACATGATGGCGGAGTTCAAGTTCATCGAGCTCGAAGGATCTGCCCAGATCGGCGATACCACCGTGCGTCACGTCTACTTGAATCATCCGGGCGTCGCCCTTGGCTTTCGCGTCGAGCACGCCGGGAAATCCGTGGTCTATATTACCGATCACGAACCTTACTACCGGCTGCTCGGAGATAACGACCACAGCCACAAGCTCGATCGCGAAGTCGATGAGTTCGCGCGCGGCGCCGACTTGTACATCCGCGAAGCGCAATACACCGAGGAGGAATACCCAAGCCACCGCTCCTGGGGCCACGGCACATGGAAGGACGCGCTTCATTCCGCGCAAGCCGCGAACGTTCGCCGGCTGTTCCTCTACCATCACGACCCCATGCACGATGACGAAGCAATCGACCGCATCGTCGAATCCTGCCGCCACTACATGCGCGAGAACGGCATGAACTTTGAATGTTTTGCCGCAGGCGATCAGGAGCAGGTGTCGTTGTGACGAAGCCGCAAAATTCTATGGCCCAGGAATCCTTCGCCCTGGCCTTGTTAAAATCCGAAGGTTATGCGGCCTTCGAGTACCTGGGCGATGGAAGCGCACGGCCCATGGGCCGGCCGCCCGCTTTCCTCAGCGATCTACTAGGCCAATCGGCAGCGTCTGCTGACGCCATTCGCTTGGGCGATGCGATGCCCTTTCTCGAAAATTTCCTGTTCGACGCGGAGTCGTTCTGGAATTCTCAAACCGAGGGCCGCATCGACTCCGGCATGTGGGTGGAACGAACCGCCGGGGACCGTGAAATCTCTCTCGATGCCACCGCGCTATGGCTCGAAGGCAAGCGAATTCTACTCATCCGCAATCCCCAGGCGAAATACGCTGCGGACTTCGGGGTCCTTCAAACCGCCCGCGATTCCCTTCTCGAACACGAGCGCCTCCTGCGCGAAATTCAGAAGAAGGAAATACTCCTCCACTGCATTGTTCACGATCTCTCGCAACCGCTTACGGCCATGCGCGGCTGTTTTTCCGTCCTCGAAATGCAGCCGCTCGGCGCCAAACTAAAAACCCTGGTCGAGATCGGCAAGAGGCAATCGCAAACGCAGGAAACGATGATCCGCGGAATCCTCGAGGCATTCTCAGGTGAACTCAAGGCCCAGGAGTCCTTCGACCAAACCACAGAAGACGCGCCCGACATCGCCGCCGTCGCCGAAGCGATCGCCAAAGACTATTTGCCGGCTTTCGCCGAACGCGGCGCGCGAATTCAGGTCGATCCGCGACTCGATCGCGCCAGTAAATGGACCGTCGTTGGTGACGAACCTCGCCTCCGCAGGATTTACACGAACCTCGTCGAGAACGCTCTCCGCTACAGTCCCCGGGGAACCATGGTCACGTTGGGCGCCGAAGACGAAGGTGAATTTATCCGCGCGTTTGTGGACGATGAAGGCCCGGGCCTGCCGGAATCCGATGGCCCCTCGCGCCTGTTCACACTTTTTGGAAAAGGTAAGACCGGCGGCGGCAAAGCCGGCCTGGGACTCTACTTCTGCAAAATTACGGTCGAGCGTTGGGACGGAACGATCGGCTGCGAACGCCGCCCGGAGAAAGGCACGCGCTTCTGGTTTCGCCTCCCCCGCGCGCGCCGCGAATCCGCTGACCGAAGCGATGTGGCGTCAGCACCACCGCCAACTCCGCGCGTAGAGCCGAGCGCTCCCGAGCCGCCTCATTTCGATCGATCCACGTTGCTCGCCTGCGTTGGCGGCAACGAACCGTTGGCGCTGCAACTCGTGCGCGCCTACCTAACCGATTCGGTCATTCGCATGTCCGCGATCCACGATGCCATTGCTCAACACGACGGACACACCCTGGCAACGGCCGCACAGGCTTTGCGAGGTTCCCTTCGTGCCTTTGGAGCCAAACATGTCATGGACTCCGTGCGCAAGCTCGAAGAAATGGGCCGCAGCGGCCATCTTGAAAACGCCCGCTCGCTAAGCGCAACCCTCGACGCTCAAATCGCGCAACTCGATAATTCCCTACGCTTGTTCGCGGGCTAAAACCATGAACCAGTCGCTAGTGGCGCGGCTCCAGTTTCGCTCGGAGGCGCTTCGGAGCGGTGTTCGACCACGCCGCGATGAGCGCCGGGCGCAGCACGGCTTTTGTCGCCGCTCTAAGACGCACGTGCGTCGCACCCTGGAGTCCCCATCCGCCCTTCACCGGCACAAAAATCTTGGGATGGTCGTGTACGAATTCCTGCTGCTGCTCCGGCGTCAGCTTCACCATGCCTACGCCGTCGCTGGGATAACCGAGCGTCGCAAAAATTTTCCCGCACACTCGAAAATCCGGATGGCGCATATGAGAGCTTTCAGTTGTTTCGGGGAAACTGAGCGCCATGCGGCGAAAGTCCTCGGCCGTCACGCCATCTCTCCGTCACTTTTCCCGGCGGTACCCTTGAAGATCGCTGAGCGCGATCCTAACGTTCTTAGATTCCCCATTGTTCCGGATCACCACTTCGAGGAAATCCGGAGGCGCCAGCGAAAAGTCGGCCTTGATCACCACGCCCACTTCCTGGTCAAAACTGCGCACGCGTTCCACTTTCCGGTCGTAAAAGAAGATCGGCGAGCGCCCGGGCTCGTGCCCTCCCGAACTCGCGAGACTGTAAACGAAATACTGCGAGTCGGGCGTCCAGGCAGCTTTGACTACGCCGAACCCGTGTTCGCCGTCGGACGAAGTGTACTTCACGATCCAAATGCGTTTTCCTTCATGCGAGAGGATTTCGATCCTGCTCTCCGCCGCGCCGCTCGGGCGCTTGCGGACCGATTGAATTTCCGCGCGCAGAGAATCGTCGGGAGACACAAATGTCTCAGATTTTTGAGCGAACGCCGAGAACGGAACAAAGAGAATGAGGACGAAAACAATTGGTAGCGCTAACGGGAATCGAACCCGTATTTCGGCCTTGAAAGGGCCGCGTGCTAACCGTTGCACCATAGCGCCCGTGTGGGTTTTCCGCTAGACTGCCATTCGATTGGATCAGAATTGTCATCCGTGATGACATCTCTCGATAGCATCATGGTGTTAATCGCTGCACCACGAGCCACCGAGAGAATGAATTCTACCACAAAAGAAAAGGCCCGATCGGTTTCGACCGAGCCCTGGTCTTTCGCCTGCAACGCTGAAACGTACGCCCCACCACGCTCCATCGCAGCCTTGATTCGGCGACGAATTGTGCTCCCGCAATTCCCTGTCACTTTACCGTGGCGGCGACGCCAAGGATCTGCTTTTCGATGGACGTGCGTAACTCTCTCGGGATCAGATCTTTTTGTTCGAGAGTCTTCCACGCGGCAACGGTGTGCCCCGCCGTTTCGACCGCGATCCGCCAAAGCGGGCTTGCCGGAATCCTCGCCGTGTCGGCAAAACGCCGCATCTGGTCGGGCGTGATTTCGGACAGGGTGCGGCTGCCGCCGAAACTCAGTCCGAGCGCGTCGTTCGGAAGATAAGGCAGCGCGGCAACAAAATCGTAGCCTGGAGAGAGCACGGGCGTGCGCCGGTCGGGATAGAGGAGCGACCAGTTCTTAAGGTGCATGTCGGCATTGCCGATCAGCACCGAGAAAACGAGGCGGCGCACAAACTCGAAGGTGGCGTTCTCGCCGGTCTCCGCCCAGAGAACGGAAGCAATATTCGCGTAGCTGCGGAAGTCGTACTTGTGGTTCGGATATTGCCCGAAGACTTGCGCGAAATCCTCCATATGGACGGGCTCGCCGCCGGGAGCGCGGTCAAACCGCTGCACGGCCAGGGCCTTCCCGCCGATGGTTCCGCCCTCTTCGGGCAAGCCCTTTATCGTCGCTATATCGACGAGGCGGTTGTCCGGCACCGTGATGCCCACGCGGCGCGCAAGTTCTAGCATGGCGAATTCGTTTTCAGGAACGGCTGAATAGCGGGCGGATGGCAGTTTGACGATCCACGATCCTCCCATGCCGTCCGCGGGAATGGTGAGGCCGCCCGAGGCCTCCATGAGGGCCGAGAACTTCAACTGCACCCCCGCCAGGGAAAAGCGCAGCGCCTCTTCGCGGGCATGATCGTGATCGTGGTGGTCATCGTCATGATCATGATGAGCATCGGCTGGCTGCGCCTCGACTTCAAGCGGCGCAACGACAAGCGCGCCGGGAAGGTCGGCGCCGAGTACGGCGAGGAGGAAGAATTCGCGCTCGGGATTTACATCGGCGCGCTTCGCGAGGTATTCGCGCAGATGGCCTTCGGGCAATAGGTTCGAGAAAAACGGCGGCACACGGCGAGGGACCGGATGAAAGGCGGTGACCAGCCCGCCGGTGCTGCCCTTGAAGGACAGGCTTAGCGTCGGGCGCTTCTCGTCGTCGATATAATCCTGTTCGAAACTGAAGAGCTGGCGATCGCCCGCGAGGCGGGTGATGACGCCGATCTGCCGCCCGTGCAGACGCACCGAGAGCGCGTTGAGTTTTTTCGGATCAAACTTCATCGCGCGGCTCCTGCGTCATGTCCTCGTCGCCGTCGCTGGCATAGAGGGAGCGTTCTTCGCCTTCGCCGGGCTGGTCCTGGAAGTGGTCGCGGATGAGCGACTGCACGACGGGTACGAGGTTGCGGGGGACCATCAGGAGGTCGCGGTCGAGGGTACGCACCAGCTCAAGTAGCGTGTCGTAGCGCGGCACAATCTTCCCGGACTCGATGCCGGAGATGTGCCTTTGGAAGAGGCCCAGGCGACTTCCCAGCTCTCTCTGGCTCCAGCCGCGTTTTTCGCGCGCCCCCTTCAAGGCCCGACGCATCTCGGCGGGCAGCCCTTTCTGCCGCAGAGCTTTGATACCCTTCTTTGGATCATTATTCATGATCGATACACTATAATATATCAGAGCGGAAAACGGCAATAGATACCCTAAATTGTATCACTCTGTATTACTGATACAATAAAAGGTATCCATGTCGAGACTATCCGTACCGGCTTCGCCGCGCTGCATCGATACGGATGGGATTTAGACAAGAAGCCACCCTTGAAGAGATGCACAGTACATCTTCCACCTCGTGCGGCTCCGAGCGTGAACTTTGGATCAAGGCTTCCCTGTTTGACGTTCAGTTGAAAGTCATCATTCCTCAACCAAACTTCGAGGCAATCGTATCGCCTACATCGATTTGTTCGCCGGGCCCGGTCGATATGAGAGTGGAACAATTTCCACCCCTTTAATGACCCTTCAGTGCGCCATTGAAGACCCGGACCTCCGAAGCATGCTAGTGACGACGTTCAACGATCAAAATAGAGAGAACGTCGGTTACTCGAATCCGCTGTGGACGTGTTGCCGGGAGTAGACACCTCAAACACAAGCCGCAAATATCAAACGAGACAGTAAGCACGCAGGAAGGAGCGAATGCAGCGAAGCTCGCCAATCTGCTCCGTCGTTTCCGTTATTTCCAGCTTTCGCGTTCGCGCAGCGACGTGATGTGCGCCACGTGGTGGCGCCCGTGCCAGGCGTAAAGCGCGAGCGTTTCATCCAGCGACATCGTGCCGCGCTCGGGGTGGCGGAATTTTTTGGCCCAGTCCGCGAGCGTAAGCGAGCGCAGCAGCGGCACCCAGCGCGCGTGCAAATTTTCAAGCAGCGCAAGCGACGGTTCGATGGGAGCCTTCGAGTCGGCGAGTTCCGCCCATCGCTTTTCATCGTATGGCTTGATCGTGGGCTCGCTCTCAGTGAGCGCGAGCTTGAAGCGAATATAGGCGTTCATGTGGCTGTCGGGCAGGTGATGGACCACCTGGCGAACGGTCCAGCCGCCGGGGCGGTAGGGCGTGTCGAGCTGCGCGGGCTTCAAACCGGCGACGGCGGCGTTCATGCGCACGGGCGCTCGGGCGATGGCGTCAATGAACTCACGGCGCTGCTCGCCGGTGAGATTGTCAGCGCGCTGAAATTTTCCAATTGGGAATCTGAGATCAGCTTCCATTTTCGGACCCTTCCTATTTCCGCGCGGGATCCCCCGCGTGGGTTTGCTTCGGTGCAAAGACTCTATTCTGGTGCGGTGACCGAACGCAAGATTTAGGAGCGGCGGGAAATCGGGAGATAGAAGCCAAATCGGCCTGTCGGCAGGCGCCGCAGTTAAGTTAGAGATTTCAGCGCAAAATCCTCGGCGCAACTAACTTTTGTTGTCCTGAAATTCTTCGTGCCAGGCCATCTGAATGGCTTCGAGTTTGCCTTCGTTGGAAAGTTTCGGATCGCCCGTAAAGCCGGGGAGTTCGACGATCCATTTATGAAGGTCGGTGAAACGGACGGTAAGCGGGTCGACGTTTGGATGCTTTTCGGCAAGCTGGATGCCGATTTCTTCGGCGTTATCCCAATCAAGAGTTTGCGGCATGAATCCCTCAGTGTCCTTAAAAAGAATGGGACGCAAGAAAAAGAGCCGGCGAGACGCCGGCGTTACTCAGTGCTCCGCTTCCTTGGCGTAGTTCTTATTCCATTCCGGAATTTCGACGACGATGTCTTTCGTTCCGTCCGGGACGCATTGACAGCCCAGGCGCGACTTCGGCGTGACGCCGGGCGCTTCGTCGAGCTGATCGAGTTCTGCGTCGCTGGCTTCATTGCACGATTCAAGGCCTTCGTGAACGATTACGTGGCACGTGGAGCAGGCGCAAACGCCGCCGCAGGCATGGTCGAGCCCCTTGTGGAAGCCCTGCGAGATGTCCAGGATACTGCCCGGCAAGCCGTCGTGGCCGTACGGCATTTTCGCCGGGTCCACTTCGATCGGCTGGCCGTCCTTGATAAATGTGATTTTGTACTTCTTCGTCGCGGGCGTGAATTTTACTTCTTCAATGTAGGGGTTCTTGCCGCCCATGGTGTTGCTCCTCGATTCAAACTTGGAAACCAAAGATAAAAAGCAAAGGCTCTGCTAGACGTCATCTAGACGCTTGCCTTGTACCGCTGTTTGCAGAGCGCTGTTCATCAAAATTTCCGCCAGGTGCATGGTGGCTTGATTCAGCTCGTCGATGCGCCGGCGGATGAGCTTGTAATCGGTGGTCGCCATGGCTGCGCGCAGAGCCGCCGCCGAATCGTCGATCGAGCGGCGCTCAACTGCTGAAAGTTCGCTCGAACGCGGGTCGCGCAAAGTTTTCTCGGTGGCCTGTAGAATCGCATCGGCTTCGGTGCGCGATTCGATCACCTGGCGCTCGGAAAAATCCTGTTCGGCGAATTCGATGGATTCTTCGAGCATGCGCTCGACTTCCGTGTCCGAAAGGCCATAGCTGGGCTGCACTTCGATGGTCCGCTGTTCGTTCGCCTTCAGATCGCGCGCAGCGACTTGCAGAATGCCGTTCGCGTCGATCAGAAACTTCACTTCGATGCGCGCCAGTCCTGCCGGACCGGGCGGAACTTTCAGTTGAAATCGAGCAAGAGACCTGCAATCTTTCGCCAGCTCGCGCTCGCCTTGCAGCACGTGAACGTCGATGCCGGTCTGATTTTCGACGCCGGTCGTGAACAGCTCCTGGGCGCTCGCGGGAATAGTCGAGTTGCGCGGAATGATTTTGGCGACGACGCCGCCCATGGTCTCGATGCCGAGCGAAAGCGGCGTAACGTCGAGAAGCAGCATTGTTTTTACGCCGCTCTCGAGGATGTCTGCTTGCACCGCAGCACCGAGTGCGACGACTTCGTCGGGATTCAATTCGCAGTGCGGCGCACGCTGGAAATATTCGCCCACGGTCTTTCGCACCAGTGGAATGCGCGTTGAGCCGCCGACGAGCACGGCTTCGTCCATATCTGCGGGAGCCAGTTTCGCATCGGCAAGCGCTTGTTTTACGGGACCCATGGTTCGCGCGACGATCGGCTCAATCCAGCGTTCGAAAACTTCACGTGAGATGGTGTGGTCGAACAAACGCCCGCCCGGGAGTTCGAATCGAATTGTGGCGCTATCTTTGGCAGAGAGTTCATGCTTCGCTGCGATGAGAGCCTTGCGCAACCCCTGAATCGCTTCCGGCTGCTCGGAGAGATCCATGTCGAAGAGCTCGACGATTTTCTCGCGCATGCGCCGCTGCAGTTCGTTGTCGATATCGTCGCCGCCGAGATGCGTGTCGCCATTCGTGGCCAGCACCTGATAGATTTCGCCCTCATCAGTCGAGATCAGCTTCAATATGGAGATGTCGAATGTTCCTCCGCCAAAATCATAAACGGCGACGCGTCCGCGCTTCTGCTTGTGCAGTCCGTAAGCCAGCGCCGCGGCCGTGGGTTCATTCACCAGACGCAGGACTTCGAGGCCCGCGATGCGGCCGGCGTCTTTGGTGGCCTGGCGCTGCGCGTCGTTGAAATATGCCGGGACGGTGATGACCGCGCGATCTACAGGTTCGTGGAAATAGTTCTCAGCCCAGTTTTTCAGTTCGCGGAGGATAAACGCGGAAATTTCAGGCGCGGTGAAAAGCTTGTCGCCTAGGCGCACGCGGATTACGCTGCGGCTATGGGCGTCGATGTGGAAGGGGAAAATGCGCAGTTCGTCCTGAACATCCGCGACGCCGCGGCCCATGAGCCGCTTCACGGAATAAATGGTGCGGTCCGATTGTGTAAGAAGCCGCTGGCGAGCGGGCTCTCCCACCACGATCGCGCCCCCGGGATCAACACTGACCACCGAGGGGCAAAGAGTCGAACCAAACGGTCCCGGAATGCACTGCGGTGCGCCCGTTTGCGGATCAACGTGGGCAATCAGGCTGAATGTGGTTCCGAGGTCAATTCCGACGGTGCGTCCCATGATCCCTTAGGCCTCTAGGAGTTCGCTCGCCACACCTGCGACGAGGTTGCGGATGTAGCTGCGCCGATTCAGAACCTCGTTCATGCGCGCCAGCAAAACATTGCGCTCGGCGTCGTCCACGGGCGCCTCGCTCGCCTGTTTATCAAGAGACGCATCCCAATCGAGACAAACGGCTGCGAGTTCCGCGTCGACTTCTTCGAGCTTCTCCTGGAAATTCGACTGCGCTTCGGCGAGACGTTCACGCAAACCAGCGACATCGCCGCCATCGGCGCGCGCTTCGCGCAACTCGTCGAGCGATTCATTCAATTCGAAGACTTCTTCGAGCAGTTCCGGAGGCGCCTGCTGCTTCGAGGCGCCTTCTTTGCGCAGCCCGAGATGCAAAAGCAAGTATTCGACGCGAGCGATAGGATCACGCAGCGCGCGGTAAGCGTCGTTCAGCTCGGAAGAACGCGCGAGCGAAAGATTCCTTTCGAACTCACTCGCACGCACGAAATTATCCGGATGCAGCTTCCAACTAAGTTTGTGGAAATGAGTCTCCAGCGTACCGGCGTCGATCGTCAGTTTCTGCGGAAGCGCGAAGAAGGCGAAATAATCCGTGCCCTCGGGCAACGCCTGAATCTTGCCGCAAGCGGCGCAGAAATGCGCTCCACGAGCGGGCGCCTGGCAATTCCAGCAAGGCAGCGCGGCCGCGCGATTCGGTTGGGCGACTTGTGGTTTTGTAACACTCATGGCATTTTCGCCGGCACCTTTATCGATTTTGTGACCGGCAGTCCATCGTTAGGCGGCGCCAGGGAACCGTTCGCCGCAGATCCCGGAGGGAATCTCAGGCGGTGAAGGAACTCCCGCAACCGCAGCTCCGTGTCGCCGACGGATTCTGGAAGACGAATCCCTGCTTCATCAGATCCTCGATGTAATCGAGCGTGGTATCGTGGAGGTAGAGATAGCTCTTCGGATCGACAAAGATGCGCGCGCCGTTTTCTTCGAATACTTTGTCGCGGCTGCGCGCTTCTGTATCGAGCCGCATGGCGTAGGAGAGGCCGGAGCAACCGCCTCCCTGCACACCGACGCGCAAGCCGCCCGATTCGGGCACGCCTTCCTTCGTCAGCAGCTCACGGATTTTCGCCGCGGCTTTTTCGGTTACGTGAATCATCGTGATGCCACCTCGACCGGGCGCGAAGAATCGCCTGACTAGTTCGCGGTCGCTGGCTCGGCCGGCTTCGACTCCGCTTCGCCCTGCTTTTTCTTCCAATCCGAAAGCGCGGCCTTGATGGCGTCTTCCGCCAGCACCGAGCAGTGGATCTTCACCGGAGGCAGCGAGAGTTCGCGGACGATGTCGGTGTTCTTGATCGAAAGCGCTTCCTCGACCGTCTTGCCTTTCACCCACTCGGTGGCGAGCGAAGAGCTGGCAATCGCCGAGCCGCAACCGAAGGTCTTGAACTTCGCCTCTTCGATCACGCGGGTCTCCGGGTTGACTTTCATTTGCAGCTTCATGACGTCGCCGCACTCAGGCGCGCCGACCAGTCCCGTCCCAACGTTCGGGTCTTTCTTATCGAGAGAGCCGACGTTGCGCGGATGGTTGTAGTGCTCGATCACTTTGTCTGAGTAAGCCATGTGTCATCTGCTCCTTAAAAGATTCCTTCATCCTAAATTCGTTCCATTCCCTAATGCGAATCGGACGCAACCTGCCATTTCATCTTGCTGACGTCCACGCCCTCTTTTGCCATTTCATAGAGCGGCGAGAGTTCACGCAGCCGCGTGACGGTATCGACGACGCGGTCCGCAACGTAATCCACTTCTTCGTCGCTGTTAAAGCGGCCGAGACCAAAGCGGATGGAGGTGTGAGCCAGGTCTTCGCCGACGCCGAGAGCCTTCAGTACGTAGCTCGGTTCGAGCGTTGCGGATGTGCAGGCCGAGCCGCTCGAGACTGCGATGTCGTTGATGCCCATCAGAAGCGATTCACCCTCCACGAACGCGAAGCTGATATTGATGTTGTGCGGCAGGCGATGGGTCATCGAGCCGTTGATGAACGTTTCGTCGAGACGGCTCATGATCGAGTCTTTCAGGCGCTCGCGCATGCGGCGGAGCTTTTCGCCTTCCTGAGCCATTTCGTTCATGCAAATCTCGCAGGCCTTGCCGAGGCCGACGATGCCGGGGACGTTCAGCGTGCCCGAACGCATGCCGCGTTCGTGGCCGCCGCCGTCAATGATAGCGGAAAGCTGAACGCGCGGATTCTTGCGGCGAACGTAGAGAGCGCCCACGCCCTTTGGGCCGTAGATCTTGTGGCCGGAAATCGAGAGCAGGTCGATGCCGTCCTTCTGGACATCGACGGGAATCTTACCGACGGCCTGCACCCCATCGGAATGGAAGAACACGCCTTTTTCCTTGGCGATCTTTCCAATTTCGGCAATCGGCTGCACCACGCCGATTTCGTTGTTCGCGTACATGATGGAGATGAGAATCGTTTTTGGTGTAATCGCGCGGCGAAGATCGTCGAGATTGATGCGGCCGTCTTTTTCAACGGAGAGGTAGGTGACCTCGTAGCCGTACTTCTCGAGACGCTTACAGGTGTCGAGCGTCGCCTTATGCTCGGTGACCTGTGTGATGATGTGGTTGCCCTTCTCGCGGTACATTTCCGCGACGCCCTTGATCGCGAGGTTCGTGGACTCGGTCGCGCCGCTGGTGAATACGATCTCCTTCGGCGTTGCGTTGACGAGACGGGCGATCTGCGCGCGGGCGTTCTCCACGGCTTCTTCGGCCTTCCAGCCGAACTCGTGATTGCGGCTGGCGGCGTTGCCGAATTTCTCGCTGAAATAGGGCAGCATCGCGTCGACGACGCGCGGGTCGACCGGCGTGGTCGCGTGATTGTCCATGTAAATCGGTAGCTTAATTGCCATGCACTTTCCCCCTAACTAAACTCTCAGTTCGACGACTGCGGACATCGGCGCCTCGTCCGTCATCTGTGAAATTGTGACCTTGCCCAGCACATCCAGGATGCTGTCGTTTACCTTGCGCAACGGTTCGCGAATCGAACAGGTGGTGGACAGATCGCACTCCCCGTGTGAGGTCACGCAGGAAGTGATGAACAGCGGCCCATCGATGGCGCGAATCACATCAAGCGCGGTGATCAAGGACGGGTGACGCGCCAGCGTGTAGCCGCCGCTCGAGCCGTGCCGGGCCGCCACCAATCCGTGTTTCGCCAGCTTCTGAAGTACCTTAGCCATCAGCGGCGTAGAAATCCCGTAGATTTCGGCGATATCCGACGCGCTCGAAGAAACCTTCCCACTTCGAGTCGCCAAGTGCTTCAAGGCGATCAGACCGTAGTCGGCTTTTTTAGATAGCTTCAACATGTGTCATATACGACTGATTGAGTCGCAATTGAATTCTAGCGCCTGGACGAGCAGTTGTCAAGGAACTAGAAGCAACCCAAGGCCAATGGCACCAACATGTTAAACACCGACTATTCTAGTCGCATACGTCAACCTTCTGGCAGCGGGACGCGAGATAATGGCGGCGAATGGGTGTTTCGGGGCTTTGAATGGTCATGGACATAGAACCGGATGCCGGTTGCAGAGCCGCGGGTGGCCGCTTGCGATAGGGGCTGAAAGCGGCCCCTGAGGGTGCGGATTTTGTCACCGTAAGGCCGGAATTCTTAGGTTAGAATGACACATCAAAATGACTCACGAACGAGGCAAACCGGTGATCGCAATCTATCCTGGGTCGTTCGACCCGGTAACCAACGGCCACCTCGACCTCATCTCGCGCGGCGCGGCGATATTCGACCGGCTGGTGGTTGCTGTCGCGCGTAATCTGGAAAAAGACGCGTTGTTTGCGGTGAAAGAGCGAGTGGAGATGCTCGAATCGGTGACGTTTGGCATGAAAAATGTCGAGATCGATGTTTTTGATGGGTTGTTGATGGACTACGCGCTGGCGAAATCGGCGCGCGTCGTGCTGCGAGGGATCCGCGCCGTCTCCGACTACGAATACGAGCTGCAGATGGCGATGATGAATCGCAAGATTGAGCCGGACGTCGAGACGGTGTTCATGTTGCCGGCCGAGGCTTACAGCTTCGTGAGTTCGCGGCTGGTGAAAGAACTTGCGCGGCTTGGAGGATTGGAAAGGCTGAAGGATTTGGTGCCGCCGGCTGTAGAAGAACGCTTGCGGGCGAAAGTCGGTTAACTTCATTCAACTCGTTTCAACTGGGGATTGCGAATGGAACCTGCCGTGGCTAGAAAAATGGAGGACGCGCTGCAACTCTCGGACCGAGTGAATCGCATCGAAGTGTCGCAAACGCTGGCTGTGCTGCAGGAGGCCGAGCGGCTGAAGGCGCAGGGGATCGACGTGGTCGATTTTGGCCCCGGCGAGCCGGATTTTCCAACGCCAGACCACATTAAGCGGGCCGCGATCAAGGCACTGGAGGAAAATCGCACGAAATACACGCCGGCGCCAGGCACGGCCGCGCTGCGCCAGGCAATCTGCGACTGGCATGCGGCGCAATTGGGTTCGTCCTATCAACTGACGGAGTGCATCGCGAGTGTGGGCGGCAAGCACGCGATTTTTAACGCGCTGTGCTCGCTAATCAATTCGGGTGACGAAGTGATTATTCCATCGCCGTATTGGACGAGCTATCCGGATATGGTGAAGTACGCGGGGGGAACGCCGGTTTTCATCCCGATGCGCGCGGAGGACGGATTCTGCTTGCGGGCCGCACAGGTGGAGAAGGCGATCACGCCGCTGACGCGCATGGTGATCGTCAATTCGCCGAGCAATCCGACCGGCGCGGTGATTCCTCCGGATGAACTTGCGGAAATTCTTGAGGTGTCCAAACGCCATGGCATTTGGCTGCTGGCAGACGAATGCTACTCGCATTTCACTTATGACGACTCGCGGCCTTTCTCGATTGCAAGTTTGCCGGACTCGAAGGATCGATTGATCGTGGCGGGATCGCTGTCGAAGACTTTTGCGATGACCGGGTGGAGACTCGGCTATGCGCTGGCTCCGCAGACGCTGGTGGGGGCGATGACCAAACTGCAAAGCCAGTCCACATCGAATCCCACATCGATCGCGCAGTACGCAGCCGTGGAGGCCTTGCGCGGGCCGATGGACTCGGTCGGTATCATGCTTACCGAATATGCGCGACGCCGCGAGCGGATTCTCTCCGGCATACGCGGAATTCCGGGAATCATTTGCACGGCGCCGCAGGGCGCCTTCTACATTTTCCCAAATGTCTCCGCGCACCTCAACGCGGGAACGCCCGACACTGCAGCTACCGCACGAGGTTTGCTCGAGTGCGAACACGTGGCCGTGGTGCCCGGCGAAGCATTCGGAGCGCCGGGCCACTTGAGAATTTCGTACGCTGCGTCGATGGAGCGCATCGAGGAAGGATTGCGGAGGTTCGCGCGCTTCTTCGGTCGAGCCACGTGATTCTTTGTCCGGCGCGCCTCGAACCGACTTTCAGCCCGCGGCCGTGGGGTTCGCTCTCGCTTGCGCCATTTTTCCCGGATAAATCGAATCTCTCAGAGCCTCTCGGTGAAGCATGGATGAGCGGCGCGGACTGCACGTTCGCGGATGGACCCTTCGCGGAGCGGAAGCTCGGAAACGTGTGGCCCACGATGCCGTCCGAGTGGGCGGGGACGCGCGTAGATCGCCACGCCCCATTTCCCTTGTTGGTGAAATTCATTTTCCCGGAAGACAAGTTGTCGGTGCAGGTGCATCCGGCCGATGATTACGCCGCGCGACACGAACAGGCTGCCGGAGGCCGTGGTAAAACGGAAATGTGGTATTGCCTGCGGGCACGGGCGGGCGCGCAAGTGATGGTTGGGCTCAAGCCTGGCGTGACGCTCGAAGGGTTCAGGGGCGCGATCGCGGACGGCACAGCAGAGGATTGCCTCGAACGCCTTCCGGTCAGCGAAGGCGATGCGATTTTCGTTCCCGCCGGCACGGCGCACACCATCGGCCCGGGTCTGGTGCTGTGTGAAATCCAGCAGTACTCCGACCTCACCTACCGCGTCTATGATTACAACCGCCGCGACGCGAATGGCGTGGCACGCCCGCTGCATATTGAAAAGGCGCTCGAGGTGATTCAGTTTGGTGAGCAGAGCGGCGGAAAAATCGAGCCGGTACGGATCGAACGCGGCGCGGTGACGGAAACCTATTTCGTTGCGTGCCGCTACTTCACAACCGAGAAGTGGGAATTCTCCGGGCGAATTGCTAGGACGACATCGCCCGAGCGGTTTGAATTGCTGACTTTCCTCGAAGGCGCAGGGGACATCGTCTGGGACGGTGCCCGCGTTAATTACTCGCCGGCGCAGCTCTGGATGATACCCGCCGCGCTCGGCGCGTATCAATTGGATCCCCTCGCGCGGACCTCGCTTTTGCGAACCTACGTGCCCGTGGACATGGGCGAGTTTGCCCGGCAGCTGGCCAAGCGGGGGATTCCCAAATCCGAGTGGTCGCGCTTGGTGCATCCGTGAAGCTCCCAGCGCTGCCCGTTTGCGCAGTGCTACTTGCCGGCGGACGCGGAACGCGCTTTTGGCCTCGCAGCCGCATGCGAACCCCCAAGCAGCTTTTGAATATTGCCGGCCGGGAAACGATGCTGCGCGAAACTGTCTCGCGCCTTCACCCACTTTTCCCGCTGCGAAATGTCTGGGCGGTCACGAACACCGAGCAGGCGGCCGCCGTGCGCAAGAATCTCAGCGGAGTCCCCCCGTGGCACGTTCTCGCCGAACCTGTAGGACGTAACACGGCTGCGGCGATCGGGTTGGCCGCCGTTCACCTCCTCTCCGAGCACGGCGACGCACTGATGGCTGTGCTGCCCGCGGATAGTTTTGTTGCGGACGCGGCGCGTTATCGGCAGCTCGTATGCGCGGCGCTTGAACTTGCCCGTGAGCCGGGCAATCTGGTGGTCCTGGGCGTTCCGCCCACGCGGCCGGAAACGGGCTATGGCTACATCGAGCGCGGCGGTGTGGTGGCGCGGCCGCGCGGCGTTGCGGCCTACACGGTGCGCCGATTCTCGGAAAAACCAGCGTTGCCGGTCGCCCGCCGGTACCTCGCGTCTGGAAAGTATCTTTGGAACGCGGGTATGTTTTTCTGGCGGGCTTCGACTTTCCTCGATAATGTAAAGCGTTTTCTGCCCAAAACGGAGGCCGCGCTTCGCGAACTTGGCCAAACGATTGGCACGCCGCGATACGCTTCCGTGCTGCGAAGGATTTACCCGCAGCTCCAAAGCATTTCAGTGGACTATGCGGTGATGGAACGCGCCACGCGGTCGCGATCCGGCGTTTCCTCGCGCGTCACCGTCATCCCCGCGAAAGTCGGCTGGAGTGATATCGGCTCGTGGGCTTCGGTGTACGAACTGCTGGCGGAAAAACCGGGTGCGAATGTTTCCGCAGGCCCTTGTTTTACACTCAACGCTTGGGGAAATTACTGCTGGAGCCCGAAGAAATTCGTCGCCGCGATCGGCGTGCACGATCTGGTTCTGGTTGATACTCCCGACGCCCTCCTGATCTGCTCCCGCGAGCGCTCGCAAGACGTAGGCAAGATTGTCAAATGGCTTGAAGAAAGCGGGCGCAAGAACCTCGTTTAGCGGTCCATTTGGCTCGGGAGCCGGGCCATCGAAGGCTTCTCGCCAAATCGCCCATCGCTTATACTTCTGAACCGTGAGCCAAATTCAGTTCGGCACCGACGGCTGGCGCGGCGTTATCGCCGAGGATTTCACGAATGAAAACGTCGCGAAAGTAGCGCACGCAATCGCGCGCTATGTGGTGCGAGCCGAAAAGCCCGGGCAGGGGGTACTGGTTGGTTACGACACGCGGTTCGGCTCCGAGCGATTCGCGCGGGTCGCTGCTGAAACCGTGGCGGCAACGGGCACGCCAGTATGGCTCGCCGCGGAAGCCTGTCCAACACCCGCCATCTCGCTGCTCGTTCGCTTGCGGGGCGCAGCGGGCGGGATTCAGATTACCGCTAGCCACAACCCTTACCAATGGAACGGTTTGAAATTCAAGGCGAGCTATGGCAGTTCGGCCTCCCAGGCGATCGTGGCCCAAGTGGAAACGGAACTTGAACGAGTGGTGCGAGATGGGGTACCTACGCTGCCGCCGCGCAAGGACCTGATTCATTCCCTCGACGTGCGAGCGCCGTACCTTGAAACGCTTGCCGGACTGGTCAGCTGGGACCGGTTGCGCGCGGCAAAGTTTCATTTCCTGATCGATCCCATGCACGGCGCGGGACGCGGCCTGCTCCGCGATCTTTTCCGCGCCAACGGAATCGAATGCGAAGAAATCCGCGGGACGCGCGATCCCCTGTTCGGCGGCGTGAATCCGGAGCCGATCGAGCCACACGTCGAAGCGCTGCGCGGTGCAATTGTCGGTGGCAAGTTCGACGCGGGTTTTGCGTTCGACGGCGACGCCGACCGCATTGGCGCGATGGACTGCGACGGCACCTTCATCACCCCGCACCAGATTTTCGCGATCCTGCTCTGGCACCTCGCCGGCACCCGAAAACTGGCGGGCGATGTTGCGAAAACCTTCTCGACAACGAGAATGATCGACAAGATTGCCGCGAGATTCGGCCGCAAGGTTTGGGAAACGCCGATTGGCTTCAAGTACATCTGCGACCGCATGCTGGAGAGCGATATTTTGCTCGGAGGCGAAGAAAGCGGGGGCATCGGCACGAAACTTCATCTGCCGGAACGCGACGCGATGGTAAATGCACTGCTGCTGGCGGAAGTGATGGCGTGGCACGGCAAAACGCTGGGCGAACTGGTCGCGATGCTGCATCAAGAGTTTGGCGAGCATCATTACGGCCGCGTCGACCTCATGGTCCAGCGAGGCCAAAAGGAAAAGGCCATCGACTATTTTTCGGACGCCAAATTCAAGAGTTTGCTGGATTGGCCGGTCGGGCGCCGCGAGGATCTCGACGGGAGGAAAGTCTATCTCGGCGATATCGGGTGGGTGATGGTGCGCGCGTCAGGCACCGAGCATATGTTGCGCATCTATTCCGAGACGACCGATCCTGAGACGACGCGCCGCATACTCGAAGAAACGGAGCGTCTCGTGAAGAAGCTCTAACTGGAAACCGCGAGGCGTCTTCTGGGGCAAGGTGTTCTGCGCAGGAATCACGAACCGGGAAAGGAGAAGGCCTGGCTATGGAAAAGGTCAATCTGCAGGAGAAATTATCGAACGTGAAGGAATACTGGAGCCCCAAGATCGTCGGCGAACTAAACGATTCGTACGTAAAAATCGTTAAGTTTCAAGGCGAATTTCTCTGGCATCATCACGACAAGGAAGACGAATTGTTTCTCGTAGTGAAAGGACGAATGCGCATGCGGCTGCGCGAACGCGACGTGATGGTAGCCCCTGGCGAGTTCATCATCGTACCGAGGGGCGTCGAACACATGCCTGTGGCCGAAGATCCGGAAGTCCATGTTGTCTTACTGGAGCCCAAGTCGACGCTGAACACCGGCAATGTGCGCAACGAGCGGACCGTGGTAGAGCTGGAACGCCTGTAGCTGGACGGTTCGCCGCTAGCCCAGGAGCTTGCCAGCCGAACGAAAAGGCGAATTATGAAACGGCGACTCTACACACTGGACGTGTTTACCTCGAAACCGTTCAACGGCAACCCACTGGCCGTGATCACCGATGGCGACGGGCTCTCACGATCTCGGATGCAAGCCATCGCGCGGGAGATGAATCTTTCCGAGACGGTATTCGTGCAGCGCCCGACCAATAACCTGGCGCTGGCGCGCCTGCGCATTTTCACGACAACTCACGAACTGCCGCTCGCGGGGCATCCGGTTATTGGCACCTGGTTTTTGCTGGCAGAATTAGGCGTGGTGCCCGCTTCCGAAGGGCAAGTGCACGTGTTGCAGCAAACCGGCGCGGGAATTCTTCCGGTGGAATTCACGTTCCACGGCGGACGCCCGACGCTGGTAACCATGACTCAGAAGGCGGCGAAATTCGCGCGCGTGCGGATTAATCGTGTCGCGCTTGCCGCGGCACTGGGATTGAAACCGGGCGATCTTGCTTCGGACCTTCCGCTCGAATTCGTTTCCACCGGAATATTTAATTTGATGGTCCCGCTGAAAAACCGCAGCGTGCTGCCGCGCATTCACATGAACATGCGCGCGCTGGCGCAACTGATTTCGCGCCACGGCGTGATGGCTTACTGCTTTGCGTTGGGCGGTCGCGGAGCCGCGTTCGCGCGGGGCATGCTGCCGTGGGGGCTCGTCGAAGACGCGGCCACGGGTTCCGCGGGGGGCTCACTGGGGGCGTATCTTGTAAGCCACGATCGATTGAGCGCAGACGAATCATTCGTTATCACGCAGGGGGTGGAAATGGGGCGCCCCAGCAAAATTCAGGTCGAGATCAGCGCCGAACGCGGGATGCTGGTGCCCAAGGTGAGCGGCTCAGCGGTACGAATTTTCGAAGGTCACATCGACGCCTAAGATTCTCCCTTCGATTTTTTCTCCATTTTCTGAAAGCTTCTGGGGCCGTGTTCGAAAAGAGCCGGCGAAAGCTTTCTGCTAGTTTTCCATTTGTTTGAGAGCGGCGTCGAGGACGCCGTTCAGGAACGCAGGCGAGTCGTCCGACGAGAATTTCTTCGCGAGTTCCAGCGCTTCGTTGATTACGACTTTTGGGGGCGCCGTGCCGAAGCGGAGTTCGTAGATCGCCAGACGCAGGATGTTGCGGTCGACGGTCGCGAGTCGATCGAGGCGCCAGTTTTCGGAAAGTTGCTCTACCAATTTGTCGCTCGACGTTGCTTCTGCCACGGCGCCTTCAAACAGCTGGTCTGCGAATCCCCTCGTGGATTCCGCGGCGCGAGCCAATTTCCAGAAACTCTGCTTGATGCGCGCGGGCTTCTGATGCGCCATGTCCCACTCGAACAGCATCTGCAGAGCAAACTCGCGTGATTTGCGCCGCAGCGTCATTCTACTTGCGCTTTGCGGGCCGTGTGGCGCCCGCGGAATTCTTCGAGAGCCTGCGCGATAGGTGAGCCATCTCGACGGCGGCGAGGCCCGACTCGTAGCCCTTGTTTCCGCCTTTCAAGCCTGCGCGATCGATGGCCTGCTCGAGCGTGTCGCAAGTGAGGACGCAGAAAGCCATCGGCACGCCGGTATCGAGCTGTGCGAGTTGAATGCCGCGCGCCGTTTCCCCCGCCACATAATCGTAGTGCGAAGTCTCACCCCGCAGCACGCAGCCCACACAGATAATCGAATCGCAGTGTCCGGTGGACGCCAACTTCTTCGCCGCGAGAGGGATTTCAAATGATCCGGGGACGCGGACAATTTCGATCTGCTTCTCGGTGGCACCTGCGCGATGCAGGGCGTCGAGTGCCCCGGCGAGTAACCGGTCCGTGATGAAGCTATTGAAACGGCTCACGACGATGCCGAAACGCAGCCCCGCGGCGCTAAGTCCGGCTTTCCTACCGAATGTCGGATGGTTTTGGGCCATAGATTCGTCTAGCGTCCCTGAAACTTTGCGGGCCGCTTCTCGATGAATGCGCGCGTACCTTCATGCATGTCTTCGGTGGCGCAACACACCCCGAAAAGCGACGCTTCGAGGAACAATCCTTCTTCCTGCGGCATCTCCGTACCGCGCTCGACGGCTTCCATCGCGTATTTCACGGCAAGCGGCGCATTCGCTACAATCTTTTTTGCAATTGACTCCGCAGTGGCGAGCAGTTCTGCCGGTTCTACCACTCGATTCACCAAGCCAACGCGCAATGCCTCCTCCGCGGTGATCATTTCGCCGGTCAAAATCATTTCGTGCGCGACGCCCTTGCCGCAAAGCCGCGGAAGCCGTTGCGAGCCACCGTAGCCGGGAATGATTCCGAGTTTCACTTCCGGTTGGCCAAGCTTTGCGGTGCGGCTCGCGATGCGAATCGTACACGCTAGCGCGAGTTCGCAACCTCCCCCGAGCGCGAAGCCGTTGATCGCCGCAATGGACGGCTTGCCTATCGTCTCGAGGCGACGCAAAACCTCCTGGCCGGCGCGAGCATATTCCTTGCCGCTCAGGGGAGATTGCTTCGAAAGCTCGTTGATGTCGGCTCCCGCGACAAACGCCTTCTCGCCCGCCCCTGTGAGAATCAAAACACGTACCGCGTCATCTTGGCGCGCCGCATGCAAGCACTCGCCCAATTCAGCGACAGTCTTGGGATTCAATGCGTTGAGCACATTCGGGCGGTTAATCGTGATTCGCGCGATTTGGTCTTTCGCTTCGTAGAGCACATTCTCGTAGCCCATTCTCGGTTTTCCCTGTTTATAATTTCTGACTTCTTTCCCGATCGCGCCTTAGCTCAAATTCATGGCCCTCGGCTTGGCTGGATCCGCATAGTCGTAGAATCCGCGGCCCGTTTTCCGGCCGTTCCATCCTGCAAGGACCATCCGTTTCAGAAGCGGCGGGGAAGCAAATCGCTTTTCCTTGAATTCGTCGAACATAATGTTGGCGATGTAATGCGTTGTGTCCAGGCCCACGAAATCGAGGAGCGTCAGGGGGCCCATCGGATGGCCACAACCGAGTTTCATCGAGTTATCGATATCTTCAATGGAGCCAACACCTTCTTCCAGAGCGCGCACGGCGTCAAGTAGATACGGAACGAGTAGGCGATTCACGATGAAGCCGGTGCGATCGCTCGTGCGCACAACTGTTTTGCCCAGGCGCGCACCGAACGCAACCATCTCGTCGAACACTTGGGGATCCGTCGCTATCGTGCGGATCACTTCGACCAACTTCATAACCGGCACGGGGTTGAAGAAGTGCATGCCGAGGAACCGTTCGGGGCGCTTGGTCACAAACGCCATTTCGGTGATCGAAATCGAAGAGGTGTTGCTTGCGAAAATTGTGGTGGGCTTGCAGATCTTGTCGAGTGCCGTATAAAACTCTCGCTTCGCCGGCAGCTGTTCGATAATCGCCTCGATCACCAGGTCCGAGTCTCTTAAGTCTTCGATGTTCGTGGTCCCGTGCAACCGGCGTCGCACCTGGTCGCGATCGGCTGCGCTCAGCGTTCCCTTCTCAACAAGACGCGAAAGATTCTTGTCGATCGATTGCAATCCCTTCTCGACGAGTGGCGAAGAAACTTCGCGTACGGTCACCAAACAGCCGACTTGCGCCGCCACCTGCGCGATACCCGAACCCATCAGGCCGCATCCCGCCACTCCCACTTTGTCGATCGGCATTGCGTTTCCTCCCGGATGAATGTTACAAGCGCCGGACGGCGCTCTCAGGGTAGTGCTTCGACAATTAGCGCGATTCCCTGGCCGCCGCCAATGCAGGCGCTCGCCACTCCGTAACGCTTGTTGCGGCGTCGCAGTTCAAGTAAGAGCGTCAGAACCAGGCGCGTTCCGCTCGCCGCCAGCGGATGACCCAGCGCGATTGCTCCGCCATTGACGTTGGTCTTTTCGCGATTCAGGCCTAGCACTTTTTCGACAGCCAGATATTGAGCGGCGAACGCCTCGTTGACTTCGATCAAATCGATCTGCTCGAGTCTTAATCCTGCCAGCGCGAGCGCTTTCTGAATTGCCGGCGCCGGACCGATTCCCATCGTGCCTGGAGGCACTCCCACGGTGGCCCACGCGACGGTCCGCCCGATGGGCTTCCAGCCATGTTCTTTGGCGATCTTCGCATGGGTCATCACGACAGCCGCGGCGCCGTCGACGATTCCGCTGGCGTTTCCCGCGGTCACCAGTCCATCTTTGCGAAAAGCGGGCTGAAGCGACGCGAGAATTGCCATCGTCGTATCGGGCCGGCGATGATCGTCTTCCGCGACCGTAACTGTCTTTTTCCCTTTCTTCACTTCGACGGGTACGATTTCATCCTTCATGCGACCCGCGCGCACGGCCGCTTCGGCTGCCTGTTGGCTACGCAGCGCATACTCATCGGATGCCTCGCGCGTGATTCCGTGTTCAGCCGCGAGATTTTCAGCCGTTTCCGACATGCTGAATCCGCAATAGGTATCGTGAAGGCCGGACAGCAACGAATCTTCGAGTTTTCCTTCTCCGAGCTTGAAACCCGCACGTGCGCCTCGAATTACGTGCGGCGACTGCGACATGTTTTCCATGCCGCCAGCAAGAATCAACTTCGACTCGCCGAGTAAAATGCGTTGCGCCGCCTGGCTAATAGACTCCATACCCGAGCCGCACAACCGATTCACAGTCACCGCCGGCGTCTCGATGGGAAGGCCCGCCTTTAAACCCACGTGACGCGCGCCGTACAGCGCGTCGGAACTTGTCTGCATCACATTGCCGAAAATGACGTGATCGAATTCAGTTGGGTCGGCTCCGGAGCGTCGGATTGCTTCGCGGCTCGCCGCCGCGCCCAAATCAATGGCGCTGGTGGTATCAAAGGAACCCATATAGCGCGCCATGGGTGTGCGCGCTCCATCGAGAATCACTGCGTCAGTTATGAACATATTCCTTTCCTCTTACGGCGTCGCGAGCGCCACCAAGGTATTACCGCCGGCCAGGCGTGCTTCATCGATTCCGGCCTCGGCTCGATTGATCCATTCCGTCACGCGATCTTCCGTCTCGTGGCCCGGCCGCGAAGTGGCTTCCGCCACAACAGCGCTCACCGTCAAGTCCGGCCCGCCCCACGACGGACGGACTGTCGCGGCCACCTGACGCAGCTTCTCTCCCAGCACGCTGGCATTCTCGAGCGACGTGTCGGGCAAAACGAAGACTAACGACCAGGCTGTGTATTTCACGGTCACGTCAGTCTGGCGAACCGCTGAGGAGAGAGCGCGAGCCAATTGTTCGATATGCCGTTCCACGGCTGCGTCGCCGTGTTGGCGGAGGATTTCGCCACCATGATCCACGTGCACCACTACCAGCGAGAGAGGAGTTGCTTGCGCCCGCGCGCGATTTGATTCCACCATAAGGCAATCGATATACGCCCCGCGGCTCAACAAACCAGTCTTCTCGTCGGCTACAGCGAGTGAACGTACGAGCGACCGCAAACGCGTGTGATTCACAGACAGCACAAGTTGATCGCCGACGGCTTGCAGGAAGTAACTCTCATTCGGCTTCCATTTTCGAGCGACGGCGTCGCCTACGAGCAACGCGCCACCCGGCGCTTGCGTTTCCTTATCCGTCAGAACAACACCTAACGCAGACTCGAGCCCCAGTTCGCGCAGGGCAGGAGTTGTAGAGGCGCTCAAATCAATTCCGCCCAGGGCGTCCGTTGAAGCCCTGGAAACCAATCCAACAATCGATGAAATTTCCCTGGTACCGGCCGGCGCAACGCCGGGGGCCGAAAATTCCGCTGTCAACGGGCCCGCTTCGCCCGCGGCACCGACAGAGATAAGGCAGCGCATCACCCCGATATGCTTGCCAATTTCGGCCGCCGTCGTCGCCAGCACCTCGCGTGGGGTCGGCTGACGATACATCAACCGGTTGATCTCGGCGATGGCCGCTAGATCGCGATGCGTGTCCGCCGCACTCGGTGTAGCAACCGTGCTGGAAACCGGGGCCTCTGCAAATGGGGGAGATGGAGCCACTGGAGCGGCACGCGAGGTTGGCTTCGGAGGCGCCCCCTTCGGCCACCAATTCGCGCGTTCGTACAGGGCACGCAGGCGTTCGTTGTTTTCCTCTTCACCGGGAAAAAGCTCGGCGATCCGCTCCAGCCGTTCAACGGCCTTCGATTGCAGTGAATACTGGAGAAAAATCTCCACCTGAACGGTTAAATCTTCGAGCGCCTGTTGCGCACGGATTTCCTCGGAGACCGGCAGGGCAGTGGACGCCTGTTCGGATCCTGCTCCGCTGAATCCATCCGTGCGAGTCGAAACGGTGGCAGCTTTTGCCGCGCGAGCAAGAATGTTTTGCAGGAATGAGGGATCCACTTTACCTTCGAGTTTCGCAATACGTTCCTGGTTTCGGTAGTCGTAAGGGTCGATGTCCACCAGGCGATCTAACGAATCGCAAGCTTCTTTCAGCCGACCCGCGTTCAGATAGAGATCGAACAGCCAAACGAGTGCGTCAAAGTATTTCGTTTCGCGGTTCAGTTCTTCGTATAGCCGCGCCACCACTTCCGCGAGGGGCAACGAGGACGCGTGCGATCCGGCGAGGCGATCCATCTGCGAGCACAGTTCCGCTTCGCGGCGAGCTCCTCGCATCCAATCCTTTGTTTGCACGAGCATCGAAGCTGCCTTGTGGTCCTGGCCCGCGCGGATGTAGGCTGCGGCAAGTTCGAAAAGTTTCGCGAAGCTGTCGGGCTTCTGCTTGTAATAGGCCTCGAACATCTGGCGAGACGAGTCGAGGCGTCCGGTTCGCATCAGTGCCTCGCCGAAAAGCGCGAGAAATGTCGTGTCTTTGTCGCTTGGTGAAAATGGCTCAAGAAGCCTGACGGCGCCTTCCGCATCGTCCTTCCGCAACTTGGCCTCGGCAAAAAGCAGTGCGCCACTGCGATCCTCCGGCGAAAGCTCGTGCGCGCGGCCGAAGTACTCAAGGGCGTCGTCCAGCGCGCCTGCCGCCTGCGTCAGTTGGCCGGCACGCAGAAAACTGCGCGTGGCGAGGTCAGCGTGCCCCAGCCGCTCCGCTAACTCGCCGAGAGCGACGTGGCGTGCCGGATTTTCCGGGTCCAGGAGCGCGATGCTTTCATAGCACGCCAGCGCTTCGATCTCGCGTTGCTGCTGAAGAAATAACTCAGCGGCTGAGCTGAAGTGCTCGACGGCTTCTGCCGCGCGATTCTGCCGCTGAAGCAACATCGCATAGCGCATCAGACGGTCGGGGGCTTGCTGAAAGGTGCGGAGAAAACGAGCGTAGATTGCCGAAGACTTGGCGATATCGCCGGCTTCTACCAACCGATCAAACTGTATGCCGTAGTATTCCGCGGCGAGTGCAGGTTCGTTTAGCCGCGTATATAAGTCGGCGAGCGCCAGCAACGCTTCTTGGTGCGACGGAACTTCGTCGAGAACCGCCTGATACTCAGTGGCAGCATCGCGGAGCTTGTTCTTTTCCAGGCTGCGTCGTGCCCGATCAAGGTGCTTGTTGATATCCTGCGCCATGGAAACTCGTGAGTCCTTCGATTGCCACGGGCATGCCCTGCGCCTCGCGTGGACGCTGATGGGCTGCGGGGGAGCTCTTG
>Ga0307475_10000056_pt1 | contig 58750 bp, 46 predicted proteins | sample atmos_gasesECM1C_FD_203317 | JGI IMG/M metagenome (GOLD analysis project Ga0307475, IMG submission 203317) | Hardwood forest soil microbial communities from Morgan-Monroe State Forest, Indiana, United States - atmos_gasesECM1C_515 | ecosystem: Environmental > Terrestrial > Soil > Temperate... | reverse complement strand
CTTGTTTTTATACGCTCACAGAACGCAACATGACTTTCCTTTACAGTACTTATTCACTATCGCTAAATTTATAATACTTAGCCTTAGAGGATGGTACCCCTTATATTCCGACAGATTATCTTCCATCGTACTTATGAATCAATCACTATCTTCTTAATAATATTACAATTAAGTTTTATTATAATTTAAACTATATAAATAGTCTAAAAGCTATAACAGGACTATCACCTTCTATGGTTAAGTAATAATATTAATATAATATTACTTATTATTTCCTTATTACAGAGAATAATACACGGCCTACGTATAATTACTATTAGCTTTAGATAGTTAATGAATTGGCTAGTCTGATTTCACTCACCATTACTTTCAGAGTCTCAGTTGATTTCCTTTCCTTTCCTTACTACAATGTTTTGTTTCAGGAAGTAATAATAATAAGGTTTCCCTTAGGATCGCCATCTTAAGATAGAAAAAGAGTTTAAGCCTTCTATCAGGAAAGAACAGGTTTAGTATTCTATCTTGATAGAGCATTCTATTTTGAAATTATAGATTTAATATAATTTCTTAATAAAATAACTTAGTTAATTTTCCCGTAATATTGATAGCTTTGATATTTATCTCCTTTTATTATAAATTTGCTGTGTCATCCATAATAGCCCCTTTAAATTACTTTTATTTTTCTGGTGTTTTCCATATAAGCACCGATACTTTTAATGTGTATATATTTTTTATTATATTTATAATAAATACAATTTTTATAAATGTACGTATGCATATTCCATGTATATCACTACATTAAAAAAATCATAAAAATGTTACTTAGATATATTTAGGTTTATTTGTTAATAATTAAAGATAAAAATGTGACATTAATAAATATATTATTTATTATTTATTATTATTTATAGTTAAAAAGGAGGAAATAAAAATTTCTGAATATATATACATAGTTTATATCTAGCTTAATTTTTTATATTTAAATTTTAAATCAAAAAATATATATATATATTTTACAATATTAATTTATTATAATTAATATATTATTACAATATATGGTATTATAATATTATGAATATTTATTTTTTATTATTTATCTAAGTTCTAAGTTAAGTAAAATATATGTATCAAAAAAAATATAATATTACTCATTAATCAAATTTAATCAACAATAAATATCAAACTTATCATTAGTCTATTAAAATTTTTCACTACATTTATTAAAAGGTAACAATTTTTCACCTCTAAAAAATTATATAATCAATCATTAATCTTTTCTTCTATACTATTATAAAGTTTATTCTAGATCTATATTGATTACAAATCATATATAAAATACTCATAGATCTATTATTTATGTTGATATAAATAGATATGTAATCGATTATTTTAGAAAACAAACATTATTTATTTATATACCTGAATATTGATATAATACAAATAGGATAGATAAAGGGGATATATATATATAATTTAAATGTATATCTTACTAATAATTATGAATATAATAGTAAGAAAGCAATCATTAAAGCAAACAACCCTGTTGCTTCTGATAGCGCGAATCCTAAGATTGCATAAGCAAATAATTGTGGTCTTAAAGCAGGATTTCTAGATGTTCCAGTAATTAAACTACCGAAAACAATTCCGATTCCAACTCCAGCTCCGGCTAAACCGATTGTAGCCAAACCAGCACCTATATATTTTGCTGCTGCTAACATAATAAATATGTATGTTAAAATTTTTTATCTCACCCTTAGTATAGGAATACTATTCAAATATTCCATTGCCAATAGTTTATAATTATGACTTATTATTAATTTATACCTACTTATAGGTAATAGCAAGGTTATAAAGTTTTTAACCTATTATACAAAAATAATTTAAATTAAAATTAAATCATTAATTATTGGTACTTTTATATAAATTAGATAATACAATAGGCGCTAACATAGATAATAATAAAATTAAGCTAGTAAATATAAATAATATAGATCCGTTTGTATATAAATTATGACCTAAAGATTCAATTTGATTGAAATCTAGTAATTGAGCATCAGCATTAAATGGATAATTTGTTACATGCACAGACAGAGATTGAAGTGATAAACTAGAATCAGAAAGTATATAATTAAATAAATTTAACATAATATTAGCACCGGATAATAAAGAAACATCTTGGAAACTATAAGGTATAATAGAAACTATAGATAGTATGAATAAAAATGCAACCATAAAGGCTAAAGGTAGATTTTTAGTATATTCTTTACCTACTTCTAAAATATCTGTTAATCTAATATTAATCATCATTAATATAAATAAAAATAATATAGCGATAGCTCCTACATAGACTATAATATAAGATATACCTATAAAGCTTATTCCATTTAATATTAAATATAAAGCTGAATTTACAAATACAGATATTAAAAATATTACAGATATTACTGGATTTTTAGCTGTAATAACAAATAAACTAGATAATACTGCAGTGAGAGCAAACACATCTTGTAATAAGAACATAATAAATTAAGTTATAACTCAATTTTTATTTCAAAAACAAATATAAAGGTTATTCTTAACCTTGGACTTATAATAGACTATTTTTGGTTAAAAATTATTATTAATAATTTAACACTTTAATATTGATTAAGAAAAAGAATTTATTTATTATAAAGTTAACTATTAATAAACTAAGTCTGTTACTTACCTATTCCTATTAATTACCTTAATTTTTTTTTTACATTCATTCATATATGTTAAGATTAACATAAAATAACTAAGGTACTTACTTTATCAAGTATAGAAGAATTGGAAATTACTGACTTATCTAAATAAAACATTTAGAAAATTTTATTAGAATTATAATACTTCATTTTGTTATTATCTATCTAATAATAAATGTTATTATAGTTAGAATAACAAAAATGTTATATCAGAATATAATATAGGCATATATACTTACAGGTATCCATATAATACATTAATGGATTTAGCTATACTTAAGCAAATATTATAAAGATCTACTATAAATATTGACTATTTTTAAGTTAAGGTAAATAATATACATATTATAATATATAGTATTAAAATATAATCAATAAGCAAAGCTTAAAAATATATTAGTCAAAAATAAACATCTAATATTATAATTAATTCAACTATCACAGATGCAGAGTAATAATTTTGAAAATAATTATAATATTATTATTATAACTTACAGTTATCAGGACCAAAAAAATATAAATATTACATTTAATATATAAATCTTCATATTTAACTATAAACAATTAAATTATTAGATTATTTATTAATATGTTTCTTATAGATATATATGTATATAATAATAATAATAATAATTCATATATGTTTAAATAAAAAACAAAATTATAATAGACTAAATTTACTATATAATTATATACAAAATGGGAGGGGTAAGCTAATAAAAATTTATAATTAATCTTAAAATATTTGTCTAGATTAACTTTTTTTTTAAAGGTATAGATAAATCCATTAATGTATTTTCTAAAATTCCTGTAACTGGAACTATAAATATGAATCAAGCAAAATATAATAAAGTAGATACTTGTCCTATTTCAGAATAAGGTGTTTCTGGGTGTTGGCTTCCAATTCACATTAAAATAAAGAAGTTAGCTACAAATACTCAGAACATAAATTTCATTATAGGTCTAAATTGGCTACCTCTTATTCTAGAGGTATCTAATAGTGGCATAGCTAATAAAATTAATAAAGAAGCAAACATAGCAACAACTCCTAGCAATTTGTTAGGGATAGATCTTAAAATAGCATAGTAAGGTAAAAGGTATCATTCTGGAACAATTGATGGAGGCGTTTGCATTGGATTTGCTGGTATGTAATTATCAGAATGACCTAAAACATTAGGATAATAGAATATAAATATTGACAGAGTAAGTATAAAGAATATTATAGTTACTAAATCCTTAAATGTAAAATAAGGATGGAAAGGTATTCTATCTAAGTTACCAGATATTCCTAAAGGGTTATTTGATCCATGTTGATGAAGAGCCAATAAATGTCCAACTACTAAGGCAGCTAAAATAAAAGGAAGTAAGTAGTGTAATGAGAAAAATCTATTTAAAGTAGCATTATTTACAGAACATTTGTGTTGGTAGTATAGATATTTAATATTATTACTAAATATTATTACTACACTCAATAAATTTCTTTATTGATCGAACTATACCATGATCTTACTTAAATTAATATTTTTAGTAATTTGAAGGTAAATTTATATTTTTATAATATCTTTCTATTGTACGTAACTGTTTTATTCAGAATAAATATTGTAATTTTTTATTACCTAACAATTTTACAGGTGCTCTATCTAAGAAATTAATAACATTTTCTATAGATCTCACACTTGTTACTTTAAGTTTAAAACAGTTTGTTTTATCCAAATAAATACTTGTTGTAAATGATAAATATTCACGAATTGCAGATATAATAATATCACCTTCTGTTTGACTAATATCAAAACTAGCTATTAAATAACTATTTTGTTCATAGACACTAAAACAACCTTCAGCTTCTATAAATCCTACTAATCAAGCGGGAAAATAAGATGTTTTAATAATTGATTCTATAGTATGAATAGATTGAACAGATCTACAATATTCAGGTAAATCACTAGAATAGATAATATTTGAAAGTAATGCATTTCTAAATCTTAAGTAATCCAATTGTTTATTAGAAAACATAGGATATTTATCAAATATAGGAATTATATAATTTTTCAAATGATTTTTATCTCTTATTCTTAGAGATACCATTTCTACTTGTTTTCTCTTTCTAAAACTAACAATACCCACACCTAAAAAATTTTTTAGATTATAGATCAATTCTACATCTTTAATAGAAAGTTCAATACCTAATTCATAGGTTAAATATTTACCCTTTTTTGTGATAGTAAAATATCCATCACCTTCAATTAAACCAACTATATAAGCGTAAATAAGATCTCCTGCCTGTAGTCTCTGAGAGGCTTCTGAAGTAGAAATACTTCTAACCCCTGCTGATTTTCCCCATGTCCTTACAATTTTCACGCTAATGATTAAAAATAAACCGTATGTAAATCCAAAAATAGGGGATGTTCCAGCATTAAGCAAGATTTTTAACAACACGTCAGTGTGCTGTGGTTCATCTGAATACAAACCTCCTCAGACAAATTGAACAAAATCTTGTCCTATTCAAGGAATAGCACTTAATAAGTTAGTAATAACTGTTGCACCTCACAAGGACATTTGTCCATAAGGTAATACATACAAGCCTACTTTATATTATTAAAATATAAAGCTAGAATAACTTTGAATTCGTGTATTCTATTAATTAGAATATAATATAATTAAAGGTTCCGACTGTGCATTAAGCAGCATTTCAGCCACCCATTAGTGACCCAGTCTGTCGCGATTTTTTAGAAAACTGACGATCTCTAATGTTTAAAGTATAAACATTCTTTGATCGTTTTCACTAACATTGCCAAAGAAATTTAAATATTTCTTCAATACCTCTGTCGAAGTATTCCACTTTATTTCTATTTTTTTCTAAAAATTACATAGAAATTTAAACTCGCGGGACTATGATTTAAACTAATAATAATAAATTTAAGGAGTATTAAGCTCTTTTATAATTCAACGTCTTTTTAAAAATTGTTTTTCTGTTTTTAAGGCCCTATTAATTGTTTTTATAGAACAATTAGTAGCTTTACTTGCTTCTGTAATACTAGAATATTCACCGTATACAGTGTCATCTAAATTATATAAAATAATAGGTTTAGATTTTTTTTTCATATTTAATAAGGCCTTTTCAGAATAATTTAATTTTATTCGATTTAAAGTTTTTTGTCTAATATTTTCCTTAGTTTGTTCAGATCAAAATTTACCTTTATTTAAATTACCTATTTTTAATCGTCGTTCTAAACTGTAATTAGACTTTATTTTTATTCGGTCTAATTCAGTATGTTTATAACCAAAGCTCGATCCAGCTTCAGTTAATATATTATAATTAGGTAACAAGGATTTTAAGTAAAAATCTTCTAAATCTAATAATTGTTTATTATTCTCTTTACTCACTATATCAGGAAAAAGTTCTAATATAAAAAATGAAAAATTTTTTAATTTATAGTTTCTAACCGCTAATTTAACTATTTTACTTCCACTTAAGTGAATTAAATGGTTAGAGAATCTTACAAATAATCTATTTGTAGAGGCTGAACCAATATAATAGTCTAATGTAATTTTATTTAAAATTAAATAAACTCCACTTAGCCCTTTAGTTTCTTGTTTAATTAATTCTTGAACAGGCTCTAAATGTAAGTTTTCGTAAGAATATACAGGATTTAAGTTTTTTTCCTGTAAAAATTTATTAATAACCTCTGAATGTTTAACTGTATTTAATGGAGAGGTATATGCAGTACTGTACTGTCTTTTAGAGATAAAGGTAGTTTTAAGTTGATTTTTTCTTTTATTAAAGAAAGGAAAATTCAAAGAATTATTATTATTAACGTTAATTTTATTATTATATTTAAATCATTTTGGGCTATGTCGATAACCCAGGAAGGCTGTAGCCATCATAAGAACTAAAATTATTACACCTATTGATCATAGTAAAGTTCTAGGTGATCTGTAGCTTCCATAATATAATCCTCTAGCAATGTGTAGATACACAAATATAAAGAAGAAAGAAGCAGTATTTGCGTGAGCATATCGTATAGCTCACCCCATATTAACATCTCTCATGATATGTTCAACAGAGGCAAAAGCTAAATCTACATTAGGTGTATAATGCATAGCTAAGAAAATACCAGTTAATATTTGTATTATTAAACATAATCCTAATAAAGATCCAAAATTTCAAAGATAGCTAATATTAGCTGGTTGTGGTGTATCCACAACATATGAGTTAAGTAAACTCAAAATAGGATGCGTTTTTAATAATCTCATAATATAATTTTTGTATTGATACTAATTTATTCCTTCCTAGTATCTAATATATTTATTACTAGATTTAACTTTTTAGAAAGGAGATAGTTAATACTTTAATAGTCTAATTGCATTTTTATTGAATCAATTAGTATATTGAAGTCTATATTAGATTGTATTAACTTATGTAGACTAATTTCTAATATCTAATATTTTATATCTAATATAGCTAGATAAAACATCTATATATTATTATTCTACAATGACTTAAATAAACCTATATTAATATAGGTTTATTTATACCTAGGAATATTATAAGTTTAGATGCAAAGCATTTACCAATTGTTAGTATACTTTATACATATATTAGTTAGTCTTATTTTCATTTCTACTCTAAAAATAGAAAAGATAATAGTAAATTCAGATTTTATGTAAAAAAACTATCAAAACAATAAAACTATTTAATCTAAATCTTCTTTCTTATTGTTTCAACTATTTCCCAATATCATTTATATAGTTATCTAATCCTTAATTAATAATCTTACTTATTCAATACCTATAGGTTTAATAAGTTGATGAGAAATACGAAAGTGTAAGAAAATTTAAATTATTACTAATAATTTAAATCATATAGATCTATAGTAATAATAATGCCCAGAGCCGGATTCGAACCGATGTCGCTATAACTTCACTATAGAGCTTTAACCAACTAAGCTATCTAGGCACAAACCATCCTTTAACTCAAAATTTATCTCCTTCATATCATATTCCTTCATCTCATATGAATAGTTTTTCTAGCACTTAATAGGAATAAGATTAATCTTGTAATATTGGAGGAGCTGGAAATCGAATCCAGATTTTTGTGATGCAAACACAACTGATTACCATTATCAATACACCCCCTATTAACTTGTTTATCTTTGATTAATACTATTACTAGTATTTTATAAACATTATAATTATTAAATAAAAGTAAAAATATATATGACTCTTTTAATAACATTTTCAGAAAGGGGTAAATAAGAATAACCAAAAAAATAACAAATTTAATGTAGATCAATTGCATCTTTAAGATAAGAGCAAGTTAAAATACATCATACATAGCTTTGAATAATACTTACAGCAATTTCTAAACCACATAATGCAACAAAAATACTAAATGGTATTAGTGTTAAGATGAAGAAAATTACACCACTTGTAAATAATTTAGTTAAAAGACCTGATAATATTTTTAGTAATGTGTGACCAGCAACTAAATTAGCAAATAATCGAACTCCTAAAGAGAAAGCTCTAGCTACATAAGATATAAATTCAATTAAAACTAATAAAGGTACAAGTATACCAGGTGTTCCAGAAGGAATAAAGAATGAGAAGAAATGTACTCGGTGTTTATATAAACCTAATATAGTTACTCCTATTCAAATTGTGATACTTAAACCTAATGATACAATAATAGATGTTGTTAAAGCATAGTTATAAGGCACATTACTTACTAAGTTAGATATTATAATAAAGAAGAATAAAGAGTATATAAATGGTATATATTGTTCATTAGCTACTCCTATTTGTGATTTTACCATTGAATGTACACTTGCATATGAACTTTCTAATGGTAATGATCAATATGAAGGAACTAATTTATTTTCATTATTACCTAAAATATGTAGGCTAAGTATTAAAAATAGTACAATAATAGAATATAGACCTAAATTAGTTAAGGATATATTTAAATATCCAAATATAGGCGCACTGATGCTAATAAAATTAACAACTTCGAATTGTTCTAAAGGAGAACTTAATACTAAATTCATTGAAGAATATAACATTTTCGGTTAAATTAAATAGAGAAAAGATAAATCTTTCCTGAAACTTTATAAAGTATAAGCAATAAATGGCTTAAATATATATAGGAATAAATAAAAAAGGGGGTTGATTAAAAAATAATTAATTAAGTTTTGTTTCCTAATTTTACAATATACATTCTAGTTACTTGTTGTAATGTAAATAAAGGTAAAATATATTTAGAAAATACAAAAATTAAAGCTAATAAAGTTAAGAATGAAAATGATAATTGATTTAAGAAATAGAATGGAATTAATTGTGGCATTTCTATTTAATTTTAATTTAACTTACTCTAGCCCACTGGCATAAGAGTTATTCTACATTCGATCCCTCAAAACTAAAGGAATAGAATGGTTCCCATAACATCTAGATAATTTATTAAATTTATAGATAGTTATTTGATTTTATATATTAACTAAATCATTTTAGTTAAATTTGTAAACTAATATATAAATCTGGTAAACAAGAACAATAAGTAATGTGATTTTAACGAAACTTGAATTTTCCTTATTTTTTTAATAATACTTCTATTTGTGCTATAAAATGAGAAGTTTAATAAGTATTTTTACTTTTAAAGGTGATGGTAAAGTTTATTTAAACGAGCCCTACCAGAATCGAACTGGTATCAGCATGAGTGACGCTCATGTACTTTTCCTTTTAAGCTAAGAGCCCTGAAAGATTATACTAATTTTACTTATATAGGTATAGTAATCAACTAGCATCTAATTCTATTTTTTAGATAAAACAAAGTACTAGATTGTAGCCGAATGAAGGAATCGAACCTTCGTTATACCGTCATGAATGGTAGGTTTTAACCAATTAAACTAATTTGGCTATAACTTAATTAGATTTATATCTAATTTACTAGGCTAAAAATTTGTATTTTTTCGATTAATATAAGTTATAATATTTACCTCTTTTATTTTTATTATAATTACAGTTAATTATAAAAATTTTATTAAATAATATTTATTATATTTAACTTAATATAAGTTAATAGTAATTAATAATTTAAAGATATCTATTAAATATTTTTCCTCAGCTAAAGGTCTATCAAGAACAACAGCTAAAAGTCTATCAAGAACGAGGTGAATTGAACACCTATCTTAGATTTTGGAGATCCTTATACTAACCATTGTACGACGCCCTTTTAAGTATGTATAATTATATATAAAATATAAATACTTAATATAAAAATTATATGAAAATAACGAATAATTAAATTAAATTAATGTTGTTATAATTAATTAAGTAATTAAGTTATATGGGAACTATAAAACCAAACTAAAAATTCAATATTCATACAATCAAGGGCGAGGTGAATTGAACACCTATCTTAGATTTTGAAGATCCTTATACTAACCATTGTACGACGCCCTTTTAAGCAAGATATTTATTTAATTAATTTAATAATTTATTTAATTTTTAGGTATTAAGAGGAGTCGAACCTCTGTAAGGAGCATTAACAGTGCTCTGCATGACCGCTATGCTATAATACCTCACTAATTTATTAAAATTGATATTCATTATAGTAGTAATATATTATTATTACTATAATAATACAGGTTAATATATCTGGTAGGCCAGATTCGAACTAGCGAACTCCTACTCCCAAAGTAGGCAACAAACCTCTTGTATTCTACCAGTTAAATAAATAAATATAAAGTTTATTTATGTATACATCTATTTTATAATATTAGTATATTATAATAATATATATACATTAACGTTCATAATACTTAATCTATACTTTATATATAAAGTATAGATTAAGTAAATTAAATTATTTAAGCTTGAGTGGATTTGAACCACTGACCTCTCCCTCATCAAGGAAGCATTCTACCACTGAATTACAAGCTTTAATATCTAATTTACTACTTTTAGTATGAATAAATATATTAAAAAAATAAACTAATATCCTTTACTAACTAGTAGTTTATAAGTTATTAGTTTATTAAACTAATTTTACTAATCTATGATATAAATTAAAAATGAAGGGGTTAATCAATTTATATGTGAATTAATTATAATATAAATTAATTCTAATTGAAAAGTAAAATCTTATTATTTAAACCTTTAATTAAAAATTAAGTTAAAATATATAATAATTTACTTACTATAATTGTTATATTAATTAATTGTAATACTAATTAAGATTGTACAGGTAGTACGTTAAAGGCGTGGAATGGTGTAGGACTAGCTAAAGTTCATTCTAATGTTGAATATCCTTGTGCTTCGTTTTCAAATTCTTGACTTGAAGTGAAGAAAGCAGGTAAAGCTCAAGGATTATTAGTTTTTACTACAGGTCCATTTGCAAACAGATCATATATAATATAACCAAATAATACAGTAGCAACTACTGAAACTAATGAACCGAAACTAGATAAGGCATTTCAAGTAGCAAATGCATCTGGATAGTCTGGTATTCTTCTAGGTAATCCACTTAGCAAAATTATTACTAACTAAATTGAATTGGTTCTAAACTAAATATTCGATTTCTATGTGGTTTAAGATCTGTAAGTCTTTTACTTAAAGTATCTTTTCCCATTTTATAATTATTAGCTGTAAAAATGAAACTAGGAGATATTTATAATAGTTCTTTACTTAAAGCATCGTATACATATATTTGCTTTCTTAACTTAGTAAGTGTTTCTTCAGATTTTAATTTACCAAACATTTGGATTATTAATACCTTTTCTATCCTTAGTTTGTTGTGCTAAAATTCATCAGAATAATTAGTGCTAAAACTTATAGATTTAGAATTTTTTTAAGTTTTTACTAATCAATTTTTTAGTTTCAATTGAATGAGTTTTACTTCAAAATGGATTCAAACTACCGGATAGTTTTTGAGAAAGTATCTTTTTAGTTTTATTACTTAAGAGTGTACCTAATCTACTATTTCTGATTAAATCTTTAGTTTCTTGAGTATGTAAAAAATTTAATGAAAATCCTGCTGTAGGATTAATATTTAAACTAGGTTTATAAAGATCTATATAAAATTGTTCTCTTGATAAATAAGTTGTTTTATTTTTAGGTATACGAAATGTTGAAGTATCTCCACATATTTCTAAAATCACTAAAGAAAAATTACTATGACCATATTTTAGAATAGATCTTGTAATTCGTCTTGGTTTAAATAAATAAGAAGTATAGAAATATCTAGATAAAATCTGACTTAAATCTAAGCCACTTCCTACATATTCTTCTCCTGTAATTTTATTATGCCATAAATATATTCCTGTTTTATTCTTAAATAAATTAATTATTTGATCCTTAGATATATAAACATTTTCAAAAAATTGATAACCTTCCGCTATCACCTCTTTATCTAAGTGTTTGGGAGTAAATTTAGTTATTTTATTGTTTAAGGATATACTTACTATAAAGCAATTTAATATAGGAATATTAAATAATAATAGATCATTCATATTAAAAAAATAATTTAAATCAATTAGCTAATACAGAGTTAGTAATAATTTAGGAATATTTAATTATATTATACAATATGTAAAATAGGATTACCTAATCTATCTAAATCTGAATTAGGAATAACTATTTATATATGTAATTATATACCAAGTATATTCTCTGAGATATTTGATTCAATCTGCTGATGACTTGAAATTAGATGTTTTGACTTTATACTTTAGTAGTAATCTAATAAACAGTTTTCCAGCATATATTGGTAAAGCTAATTAAAAATTAGGGCCTAATGGAATATTTAAATATTCACTGTTGACCTAAGAAGTGTTGAGGGAAGAAAGTTAAGTTAACCCCAACAAACATTGTTCAGAAATGTACTTTTCCTAGGAATTCATTATACATTTTTCCTACAATTTTTGGTACTCAATAATAGAATCCACCAAATATAGCAAATACAGCACCCATACTTAATACGTAATGGAAATGCATAAATTGGACTATATCTTTAACTAATTCGAAGTTTATTAACAAATGGAACTTTACTTCATAAAGGATTATTATATTGAATTCATTTCAAAACAAAATTAGAATAAATTTTATATTCAGTACTCTCAAAATCAGAAAATTTAAATTCTCTAATTTCTAAAAATTTTTTAATTTTAGTAACTCTATAAAATTTGAAATCAGAATATAATCTATTATACATAAAATAATCATATAGAGGTAACATACCTTTAACCGTTTGGTATTTATAAGCTATAGATTTATATTCTTTATTAGTTTTATTAGATGAATGCTTTCGAAGTAAAATATATGGTTTAGCATTTGGTATAACAGAATCTAAATTTAATTTAGAAGAATATTTATTATATTTAAATTCTAAATTACATTCTATTCTATTATTATTAAAGTTAAATACTATAGAACCATCAGTATCAATTAAACCAGAAAAATAAGGATCAAAAGCTTTAATATTATAATTAGGTTCAATAATTTGAATATTATATAAATTACAAGCTTTGTTAAAACTATCGACTTTTATTCTTATTAAACCATTTAACTTATTAATAATATAAGTCATATCCTCTATATTTGATACTATAAACATAGAATAAGGTTTATTTTTATCTGATCTTATTCTACCTTTATGAAGATAGTCTTGAATTCGGGTTAAAATCCTAACATCTCTATTATGTAATTTTATTCTTATAGCTTTCAAGATTGGTTTATTTAATTTATTCTTTCTAATATCAAAATTACCATCTCCATCTATAATACCCGCTAATCAATTTCAAAATTTATCTTCGGAATTAGTTAATTGACATATAGTCTCTGAGAATCCTTTACAGTTTTCTGCAGATTGTATACTCCTATCATATAATATAGGATAATTATTTGTTTTACTATTTAATAGAAGATTAAAGCTCCCACTTGCATCTAGATTAAAACTTAGATAATAATTTATAAATAGTCAATAATTATTTATAAATAAACTTTCCAGCATATAGTCAATTGCAAATAGAATTAAATAAATTTGGCCCATTTCTTGAGCTACCACGTAATACGTCTATTTAATCTCATCTCACGATGAGGATCGGACTATATCTTACTTAATTATCCAACTAAATGGATTTTCGGTTACCACGTATAGTCTCTACAGATCCTACTAACTAGCTTTAAGCTAGTGTTGGTTTCCACGGTATTGTCTTAATTCCTTAATAAAAGTTATTAGCAATTAAAATAACTAGGAAAAGATTTCACCGTTAGCAATTACTTAAAGTAATTACCGAAAAGTCTTATCAATAATTCTGATTAAACCTTTCATAGTGGTATGACAACACGACACGTACACAGAACAAATACATTTATTATAATTAATCTGCCTTATTAAATTAAAGTCCTAACAACTCAATTTTTATAACTTACTTCTTTATGACCAATTAAAGGATAATCCTTAAAATGTTTGACAATATCTTGTAATACTGACTTTCTATAAATTTCCAAGGTATAAAATGTTTTGTGTTTATTTAAAATTTTATTTACTCCACCAAAATGTCTATTAATAGCACTAATTAAATATTTATCATTATTTTGGCCAATAGCAAATGATGGATAGGACGTAGTTCGTAAAACAAAGCTACCCTCTGCTTCAATAAATCCAGATAATCAGGCATTAAAATAATAAGGTCTAGTTATAGTAAAGCTATTATTGAATTGTTTAATGATATAACTTTGTGACAAGTATTTGGACTCTCGGTTTTGTAAATATAATTCTACAGAATTATGAGCTAAACACTCTTTAAGAAATGCTAGTTGACATGTTAATCGACTAGTTAAAGGAGGATAAAGCTCAAAAATTGAGATGATGGATTGTATAATTTTTCGATCATCTGTTTTTCAAATAATATTAGTTATACCTTTACTTTTAGGAAAACTTACATAACCACCAATAGTTTTTTCTATTAGTTTAAGCATATTAACGTTACCTGGTTCATTAGCCATTTTTATTACAAGTCTAAATTGTAGTGATTTATATCGCCAATGGTTAACTTGAATACTACCATCACCATCCATTAAACCTACTCAAAATTGTTTAATGTAATCTTGTCTAAGTTCATATTTACTAGTTGTTAATAAAGCAGATGTCATAATAAAAATATGATCACTTTTATCGTGTAATGCTACATCTAGACTAGCATTAGCTAGAACAACTCCAGTTAACCCACCGATTGTGAATAGAGCAATGAATCCTAATGCGAATATCATAGGTGTTGTATATCTTAAACTTCCACCATAGCAAGTTGCTCAAGATTGGGCCTTTAACCATTTCAGGTCTAGCTAGCTTATCGCCTCATAATTAACTATAGTTGTTAAATATTTAATTTAAATATGAAATATATGGCTAAGGGTATGAGTGGAGCACTATTTCACTATGTAAAATTATGTTATAGAGGTCTTTAAAGGCTTCTATATCCGTTACCGGTGGCTTGGACTATACCTTAAAGCATCATATATATTATATATAATATACTTAGATAACTCTGGAGCGTCTAGTCTCTACGCTTTTACACGAGTCGTTTCCTTTATTTTATATACTGATATAAAATATCTCGTGATTTAGTACGGCGATGATCCTCTATTATTACTATTCTAAATAGTAGGACTTTTCCCGTGTTTGCCCCACAAGTAACTAATTACTTATTCCTAATTTATACCACATATTTTTGTGAGTATATTTTTTTAATTCTGGTACTAATTTTCTAACAGATCTAGCAGATATATAAATAACTGGTAAACCTCTTTGATAATGAATAGAACATTTACATTGAAATTTAATAATCAATACATTCATTAAACGCACATTATCTTTAATCGTATACGATTGAGTATTTAAAATAATACCTCCTCCACGTTTAACGTAAGAACCATCACCACATATTCAATGGCTTAAACCTTGAATATTTAGTAAATCATAAATATTTTCAGGTACTTGTTTAATACCATTAACGTAAAATAAATGGTAAAGTTGTGTTAAGCACGGCAAGCTTCTAGTACTAAAAGTAATACCCGGATATTTTATATGTTTGACTTTAGTTCTAGTCAAACTAGGATAAGAAGAACAATAGTGATTTAAAATTAAAAAAACGGATCAAAAGTAACTAAAGTGTCCTAAGCTCTGTTTCAGACTAAATCGACTATCACCAGTCACATTTTGTTTTTGCATTCAACCATCGGATAAAAGTAAACCGACTAATACGTCTTTTACACTAATAGGCATTTTTATCATATAACGCACAATTATAGTATAACGTGGATAATTAACGGTTGATGAAAGATTTGAACCAAAAGGTACTAAATTGATAGTATTATTATCCTTAATCATATACTCTTTATTAGCCCTAGGGAATTTAGTATAAATGTTTTGAAAAAAGTTATTAGCCTTGCTGACCACATCATTCTTGCTGAAGGAAAGTAATAGTCAACTGAAGATTTTAATTCCTGTTGGAACCGCAATTATCATTGTGGCTGCTGTGAAGTAAGCTCTTGTATCTACGTCTAATCCCACACTAAACATGTGATGTGATCACACAATGAATCCTAATATTCCAATTGAGAACATTGCATAAACCATCCCAAGATAACCAAATATAGGTTTACCTGAGAATGTTGAAACAATATGACTAACCATACCGAATCCAGGAATAATTAAGATATAAACTTCAGGGTGACCAAAAAATCAGAATAGGTGCTGATATAATATAGGGTCACCACCTCCTGCAGGATCGTAGAAACTAGTATTAAAATGTCTATCACTTAATAACATTGTAATTGCACCAGCCAGTACTGGAAGTGATAATAATAATAAAATAGCAGTTACAAATATAGCTCATACGAATAAAGGTAATTTATGTAATGTCATACCTGGAGCTCTCATGTTTAGTACTGTTGTGATAAAGTTTATAGCACCCAAAATAGAAGATATTCCTGATAGGTGAAGACTAAATATAGCTAAATCAACAGAACCACCTGAGTGTGATTGAATTCCTGATAGTGGAGGATAAACCGTTCAACCTGTCTAGTAGTATGAATTTATAATGATTAAACATACTTTAAATGATTTCAATCAAAGTTTGATCTACTATCATTCATACTTTCTTTGAGTTGTTTAAGTTCTTGAGTACCCTCTAATGTTCGATAAGATCTAGACTTCACTAATAAGTGAGCTTTTCTCCAATTATTGAAATCTAATCTCTTACTACTTAATAAGGGATAAGTTTCAAGATATGAAATAATAATCATTCTAGATTTAGTCGAAGTTACTCTAACTAAATACCCTTTTTCTTCAAAAGTTTCAGATCTCAATCTAGTATAAGGTACTAGTCTAACAATAGATAGATAATTGACTATGCTTTGCAGCACATTAAAATAACAGTTAGCGTTAGATCCTTGTGATTCTATATCTAAATTACCATAACGCTGTTTTTGAGTTAGTCTCATAGTAAGATGAATATCCTTAGCTATCCCTGTTTCAGTATGAATAGCAAAACTAATTAAAAAATTAGAGTCACACTCTAAGAAACCACTAAGTCATCCCGATTGACTTAGATCGGAGTCATCTAAGGTTAAAGCCTTTATATAAGGGAATTTACCATAGTTATTGTACCATTTAATTAATCTGTGAAGAGCTTCTATTTTAGGAGTTCTAAATTTACCATTAAGAGTTTTTACGATATAATAAATGTTCTCAACCTTGTTGATATTAAGAACAACTCAGTTTCCCTTTGTAAAATTAACTCTACCACCTAAGACAGAACCTAAAAAAATTAGCTAAAGGTAAATCTTTAATATTAAATATTATAGAAATAACTGGATACAGTAATCTATCTGTTTTAGATCTAGTGCTTTGGGGTACTTTAATACTACCGTCTCCTTCTATTTAACCAGCAAGATAATGAGCTAATTTTATTTAAAGTATCTGCATGCTCATTATTAGGGTAAGCCTTGCTCGATAAAGGTAAACAACCAAAAAAAGTTATATTGTTAATTGATAACAGAAAGCCTATATCACTATATAATTCAATTGTCACTTGGACTTTATTTTAATTATTACAAATTAAAGTAGTAATAATTTATAACCTATAGTCTCTGAAAGTCTAATTATTCTATATAACTATAATATAATAGAATAGATTCTTTGCTTATTTGTCTAATGTTAAAGAGTTTTTACATTAAATTCCTTTTATAAGGATAAGTGATAGTATCTTTAAGTTAACTAAATATCATATCTGTTACTTTATCTCTTTTCTAAATATCTATTTATAATTTATAAATATACAGAAAAAAGAATTTTAACAAAGGCTTAGATTGAAAGCCTTTAGATAGTTAATATTCAATTTAGGGACTTTTAAGCATATAGTTAAATTTAAAGCCGACACAGTTACTTGAACATTCTTTTACGTTACACACACTAAAGATATAATAGATTAAATATTTTGTGTATAAGTACTATCGAATAGGATAAATACTTAATTCGTAGAGGAATATTAGTCATAAAGACCATCTTAGTAAATTATTTAATACCGGCACCATTTTCTACTAATGAAGAAACTAGTAATAATATTAATGATGGAGGTAATAGTCAGAAACTGATATTGTTTAATCTTGGGAATGCCATATCAACTGCTCCTATTTGAACAGGTAATATATAGTTACCAAACCCTCCTACCATTGCTGGCATACTATTAATCCTTAAAATTTCTAATAAGGAAGGACTATCTCTTTACCCTATCCTCTATAATTAATAAGGTATCTTGCGTATAGTCTCTGAGGATCCTACTCAGTAATATATGTAAGATACTATTCTTTATACCTACAATAAATTATTTTGGTTTCCTGCTGATTGCCCAATTTCTATTATGTTACTGTTTCCTACCTTAAAGGTAGGCCTAATTAATAGAACTATAAGGGGGTTTCCAGCATATAGCAAGAAGAAAGATTTATATTATAAAACCCGGCCATGCCATTATACCTATTAAAGGATAATTAATTAAAAATGTTATTGTAATTAGCTGTTATTATGAATAATTGTAAATTTTCCTTGATTTAGATATAAACCACTAGACTTACTTTCAATGTATTTCCTAAAGGTTCCTCTGTACCCTTTTAAATACCGAGAAACTTCTCCTATACTTGTAAAAACGAGTTAACTTAAGTTTAACTACATTTTCAACTATAATGTTTTTACTTGCAGGCTATTTAGGTTTCTATTAAATTTTAACAAATTCTACTAATGAAATTAAACTATCTGAAGTTGATATATCTTCATAAGGGTATTCTAAGATAAAATCTAAAGTGAGATAAAAATCTATAAAAATATAGATTTCCATTAGATATATAATTATCTAAAGATGTGTGATGAATACCGATATTAGTGTATAGCCATTATTTTGAATCGAATATAAATATCTATAATTTTGTAATAGTGTCATAAATATATATAGATGTTCCTCTTAATTTACATAACAGATTTAGGGCTTTTTAAGACATAGGGCTATGGTATCCGAGCCACCTACTACTAAATCCACATTTAAATTGGTCGATAGAGTATCAATAAGATATTGTTCTAATTCGATCAATTGTTCCCAAGAAGCTGTAGTTTCTATTATAAAAATAGTTAGTTTTATATTATTAAATCCATACTTATTAAAGTATCTTAACACTTTACGATCAGAACTAGCTAAGATAGAAGGCATAAAATAAGAACAAACTCTATTGTATAAATTAAGGGAACTTTCTATGTAAGCTATTTTTAGTTCATAAACTCATAATATACATACCTTTAGCAGTTTTAGCGCAATCCGCAATCTTTAACCGATTAGTATAGGAATCTAGTATTTCAATATTTTTATGAGGTTTTTTTAATCCCTTATGAGGTTTATATTATAATTAATAGTCTTAAATTGTTTATTTTCACTAATCTTATTATCTTCAGAATTTATATAAAATAGAAAGAAATATTTTATCCAATGGCTAATATTTAAATAATTAACATATCATAACTTATTATTAATTACATTATTAAATGTGCAAAAATTTTTTTGACCATAAAGAATATCATTACAATTGCATGTGCAGTGATGATTACGTTAAATAATTGGTGATCTCCTTGTAAATATTGTACACCCGGAGCAGCTAATTCTAGTCTAATTAAAACTGAGAAAGCTGTACCAATCATCGTAGTTAAATTAATATTAAATTAGTGAATCTCTTTTGGGGTTTATTTACTTAATAAAAATTTATTCGGAGTATATTTTATACTTCTTTTTAACTTGTTGAATATTCATTATAAAGATCCACCTACTTGTACAATTGGCTTAACCTTAGTTTATTTGAATTTATCTTTCATAAAAATAATTTAGATGTTCCCAATTAAAGGATAGTCTATTGCTATTCATTTTGTCTTTCAATTCATTAATTCTATTTAGACCTTTGTTACCAAATTTTTAGATTTTATTTATTTTTAATAATTGAGTTAGTCTCACTCTAGCAAATCTAAATAATTAGAACTAAATAATGGAAAAATAGAAAAATATTTCACTACTTCAGACGCTCCAACTGTACTTGTAGTTTTATCTATCAACTCAATTGTTACACAAAAGGTCATTTGTAGCAAGTTTTACAATACTAACACTAGCTATAAACAGATTATAGATTGATTCCATTATTAATCTGTACCCATCGAAAAGATCCATTTCTAATCTACTTTGACAAATTTCGTAAGTTGTAACACATGAAAATAGTTTTACCTACTGAGGTATCAGGAGTAATAAATAAAAATTTTAATAAGAAATCACCATCATAGAATACAGCTAACCAGCCATTACTATATAAATGTCTATTATCTAAAGGTAGTTTTCTATCTGTTTATTAGCAATTTTAGAATAATACATATTACTATTTACCCATTTAATTAATTTATGTAACCTAACAATTTTAGATGTTATAAATTTACCATGAATAAAAATAAGTAAATCTTTTATACCCTATTTATTTTTTAATTACTAAATTGATGGCATTATTACTATTACTCTTTTGAATACTACCATAACCTAATATAGATGAGTTTCAGCTAGAGGTTTATCTTTTGTTCTAAAGATGATACTAATTGTAGGTTTATTTTACTATGAGTAGAAGGAATTATAATAGTTCCATCAGATTCTTTTTAAACTGCCAAGTAATAGCCTATTTAACTTTTTAAGTTAATTTACTTTGGTTTATTAGTACTAAATTATCTAAAGTTTTATTAAAGTTTGTATTTAAATTTTGAGTGACTTTCATTATTTCTTTAGAATAATAAATTAATCATAGATAAAACAAACAAATATATAAATACTAGTCCTGAAAAGCAAGTACCTATTTCTATTTTTAACAACAAAGATAAAAATATAAAAATTAGTTGAATCATCCTGTTAAAAATTTAAAATTCTTTGAAAACTCAAAAAGAAGTATTCTTGCGTATAATCTCTAAGTTTTTTTAACTGCTGGTTTTCTTATACTATCTATTATTAAATTTTTAACTTTTTATATTCGAGAATATGATTAAATATAAGTATATAATAACTATTAAGGTATTCCAGCAAATAGCAAGATTTAGATCAGGCATGATTAGCACACCAGCAAAAACCGCAAAAATTAGGTATAAAGTCCCAATATCTTTGGCATTTGTAGAGAATAATCATCTCGTCATACTTATTAAAATAAGTATGACTTACACCACTCCTATATTCATTACTAAACAATAAAATTAAGTTTATATTATACCTAAACTTATATAAAGTAAAATATATATTAAAGAATTATATAATAATATAACAATATATTATATAATATTAAACTATAATAGTTTGCTGTAGAATACTACGGAATAGAGGTGAGTCGAACACCTAAGGGTTTATAGCCCAGACAATTAGCAATCGTCTTCTCTTACCAATGAACTATTCCCAATCATAATATTCACATATAATATATAGTATATAATACATAGTATATACTATATAGCAGATAATATATTAATACTTCAATCATCATTGAAATAGTAAAAGGTGAAAGTATAAAAATCAAAAATATAAATACCTATTAAAGTATAATATAGGTTTAAACTAACGAAAACAAGTGGAATCGAACCACTGACTTTCTCCTTAAAAGGGAGACACTCTAACCAACCGAGTTCTGTTTCCCAATAATATGAATTAAATTAAATATATATATAATATCTGAGTCGACCAGACTCGAACTGGTATAATCCATTACCAAAAAATGGTGTTTTTCCACATTAAACTACAACTCACTAGTATTTTAATTGATCTACTTTTAATAAATAGAATTATAAAGATAAAATATATCAAATATAATATATCTAAATAAAGCTTATTAAATCTTTCAATATAATATATTTAAATTTAGTAAATGAAACTTATAAGTAATATATATATATTTTTATAAAAGGAAGTTTATATATAATCAATATAATTAATATATTACTATAATAATATTATACCTTATATCTTATAAATATTCTTATATAAAATTTATAATAAATAAATGAATAAATAGATAAGGAAGGGGGTATTCTATTTTAAATTTTAGTTATTAATTTAATAATAGAGTATAATTGGTAATTTTCTACTTCAACTAAAATAGTAAACTACAAATAATAAACTATTTCGACGTTTCTTACCGTAGGTTAAAAAATAATAAATAAACTTCATCATTATTATCGATAATAATGATTTTTAACTTAATTCTACCATCTCTAGTATAGAATGAATATTTTCTAACAAAATCAAAAAAAACTAGTTTTTTAACTATCCACATTCTGAAGAGAATTGAACAATGACTTAGTTCCACCCTCTTCAATATTATTAAAGCTATCTTCTAAAAAATTATCTAATTTATTTAAAAATTTAATTCCTAATGAATGTTCTCGATTTAATTTCGTTAAACTTCGATTAAGATCTATAATAAATTTTTGATGTTCTCTTTTTAATCTATTCACTTCAGAATTTAAATAAACTCTCTCTTGAGATAATATTTTATGACGTTCTATAATATTAGCCTTCTTTTTATCCGGAATACCTATTACAGAAACTTTTTTTGATAATAATTCTATTTCTCTATATAAATTATTTATTTTTTTACTCATATAAGAAATTAAATTTTCAATATCTTCAATTTTAATAAATAAATTTTTAAGTTTTTCCTTTTCAAAAATAAAAGCTTGCACTATTAATGTACTTCGTTTCATTCAGTATAAATAAAAAGATAAAATTTTATCTTTATCTATATCTCTACCTATATAATCTAACATTATATTCTCTCAATGTTTCATTGGATGATTAAATTCAACCTCAATATTTTTATTACCACTAATTTCTTTTTCAACATAATCAGTGTAATATTGAGATTTATTGTTTAATAGACCACTCATTTGTAAGAAATAACTTAATTTATATTCAGTCAATGATAATTTATGTCTATTGGTGCTAGTCCCCCCATGTATTACATAACCATATAATCGAGCAATATATAATATACTACCTCAACTAATATTATGAAATATAACAATTGGATTTACACCTACAATTTCATCACCTAATTCTAATGTAGAAGTAAATTTAGAGAGATCTTCGATTTCTTTGAAAAATCTATCTATACTAATTCTCTTAATAAATAATCCAATTTCTTTACCATGAATATTTATTTTATATTCCTCACTACTATTTTCTTTGATAGGTAAAGGAAATACTAATATAATACAAATACGATCCACATCTAACCTATAAGACAATAGATTCGATCAAATAGATTCAATGTATATTTTACCTTTATATAATTTGATTGAAAAGTTTAAAGTTTTTTTAATATTCTTCTTATGTGGAAAATTTGAAAATGAATAAGAAGAAATTATATGAATATCATCCAGATTACTTACCAGACTTTGAAGATTTGTATAAATTTTAACTAAAGCATCTGAAATACTATTATTTAATACATCCATTTTTTTATATAATTGATCAACATTATCTTTTACTTCTGTTAAATTATTAACTATATTATTATTATTAATATTTATATTTTTCATCATTATTTTTTAATTAAAAATTAAGAAGGGTTATTTATTATCTCTGATTACCCTTTATTCAGAGAGAAGTATAATCTAAATGTAGCTTACTCATAAATATTTCAAATAACCTATGAACTTAAATCTAAACCAAAATCAGCTAATACTACTTAATAAAATAGGACTAAAAATACAAACCTATAATAAAAATAGAAGAAAAAGATTCAAAATTTTCCTAACCTCCTCTACTAAGAAGTTTACCTATATAATCGAGGTATGCTTCTCTATAAGGGTATGTGTAGATAATCATAAAAGAGATATGGACATGTTTAGCCCACCTTATTAAAATAATATTCTTGAGAGTTAATCACTCTTTTAAATGTTCTAAGGTCATAAGACTTTAATAAATAATCAGTCAAAGTTAACAAGATGTGATCATTTAAAACTAATTTAACGTCTAGCATAAAATCTTTAATATCTATATGATGAATAGCCTTAGAATTAGTTTTACGAACTAGAGCCTTTTTATAATCAGAACTAATGAATAAAAATATAAACTCATTGACTCATATTCATAGTTTCAGGTAAACTATAACCACCAAAATTAGGATTTCATTTTTTATATTCTATAGATGTAGGATGAAAAACTTTAGTTTCCTTTATTATAGATTCTAGATTGAGAATTTTATAGATAAAAATTAGTTTATCAAATTCTAATACTTCAGAATTTTCTCTTTTAATTCTCAGTACTCTAAAATGACATAATTAATTTTAGAATAATCACTTAAAGTAAAATCAATTAACCTAGTTATAGTTCTAATAGATCCTTTAGTTACTTTAATTTTCACCTGAAGTGAAACAATTTTACCATCTAATAGAGGAGTAATTATAGTCAAAAAAGAATTAGTAGCAGTTAGTAAGTTATCACGTGTGATAATATTATTATTTAATTGAAAAGTATAATCTTTTCAAGCAGATTTTTTTCATTATATTATTCAAAACAATTTTTTTTGGTTGTTTTAATTTAAATGAGGCATAAAATTTCCCATTTTTAAAGATTAAAATTTCCCATTTTTAAAGATTAAAATTTAAAAAGGAAGTATAAGTTATATCATTAGATCCTCAAAAATTCTAAATTTTAAACAAAATTTAAAATACATTTAATTTTTAATTAAATAAAACATATATTGGTTTATTCGAAAACAATGGGGTGAATTAAGTATATTAAAATTAATTAATCTATAAATATAAAACAAAGAAAGGTCTATTAGTTAAACTATTTATAACTAATATTCTTTATAATACTAGTCGATAAACAAAAGTATACTTAATATTATACCTGTATAATTCATATAAATAACATATACAGCAGTTAAATTACTATATTAATATATATATATATAGTACAAAAATAAGTAAACTAATATTATAATATATTAAATATATCAATATTTATGTAAAAATTAAAAAAATAAAGTTAAATTTTTATTTAAATATAGACATGAAACAATAATAAGATAATTGAAAATATAAATAAATTTATCTATAAAAATAAGATATATATCAAATAATAAAATACATTACTAATAAAAGTTAAATTATTTTTTTTTTTTTAATAGAAGGGGGTAAATACTTAATATTAGTTTATAATAAACTAAATATAATCAAATCTTATAAATAGCGTAAGAATAAAATAAATAATTAATATATAAATAACTATTTGAATTTAACTCAAACCAAGATTAAAATATTAAAATTTTAATCTTAGTTACTGGTTTAACTAAACCACTGTTTCACTTTAAATCAACCTTTTTTTAAAAAAGAAAATCTATGATTTGATAGATCATCAGAATCAGTATTTCATATCCTTACCCAATAATCAAATGCTACCTTATCTAGTTGAGTATCTGAAACAGCAAAACAATCCGTATAAAAAAGTTCAATAAGGTTATGTAGATAAGGACTATCAGGATAAGTTATATTAGAAGGGCTAGTTATATGTATAAAATTATCAGGGTCAGTTTCAGCAGCTATTAGCATTTTCTCATTCATACGTTTAATTTGATCTTTATGACTTCATTCAACATCCGCGAATTTAGCCATTTCAATCACATCTATATTCATAGCATAAAATATAGTTCTAATCGGTGATATTTTAAAAACAGTTGTAAATCTTTCTGTATTTAGAGTTTTAAACCTACAAAGAGTTGAACAATCATTGAAATTATTTAAAATTATATTCTTAGAAAGATATTTGGCATATGGACCGAAAAATTTATCACTGAACTCCTCATCCCTGTAAGTAAACTTATTAAGATTATAGATATCTATTATTAATTTTATATGTGGTTCCTTAAAATTTAATATTGTAAAGTAAGAACTGTTAGGACTTTTATATAAATATGGAAACTTTTCAGCATATCCCTTGTCTAATTTTAATTGAACATCAGTTAAAGATAAATGGTTAACTAAATTAAATAGTACATTTTCATCATCATCTATTTCTTTTAATGAACCAAGGTAGTGACGATTCTGCGATTCAGAAATCAATGTATATAACAGAAAGAATTCTTTACACTCATTTTTCAATCTATGATGAAGTGTAGCATAATTTAGATAATTTTGGTAGATATATCTAAGATCTTTGAAATAATCAGGGCAAGTAATATTATTTTTAGTTAATGCATCAAATTGTCTAATATTTCATTTTAATTTACTACTATCTCAATTTTGAAAATGAATTTGATCATAGCCAAGTTTAATGCCAAATCAATCTTTCATTTTGGCATAAGCTAGAAATTCTTCTATGGTGAAATAAAAATAGGATAAACTTACATCAGTATTCTTATTTTGTTTAAATGAAAAAGTATAAGCATAATGATTATAATTATTACCAAAAATAAAAGATCCATCAGAATCAATATCACCTCAACTCGTTTTATAAGGACTATTTAGATGTTTTAGCATTTCTTCTTCAGTTAGATTTAATTTGGGTACAATTTGAGTTGTCGCTAATACGGCCTTTTTTGATTCTTTTATAGATAAAATTGTATTAGTAGTTAAGAAAGAATTATCTTTAAAATGTAACATAAACTTTTGAATGAGTTCAGGTGCTACGTATATATATACTACATATAAAGTAAATCCAAATAATAATAAAAATAAATTAAAGTTTTTATTATTATTATCAAATGAGTAAGGATCATTTCATCTTAATCATAAACAAGCTATAGAACCTGAAAAAATAAATAAAGTAAATATAATAAATATATCTACATCTAATATATTAAATATATTATATAAAATAAATAATGAGAATAAAATAAAAAATATATTTTTTAATATATAAGTAATAAGAATGTCTAATCTTATAAAGTTTGAATTACTTATTTTCATTGAATCCTTATTATCTTGAGACAGACTATAAATTATTAATTCATTAATATAACAACAGGTACAATATACTCTATAACAAAAATTAATTAATATATATACTATATATGTAGTTAAAGTTATTAACATAAATGATAATATTAATAGAGTTAAAAGATTAGAATAAATAATATTATATATATCAAATAGATTTACTTTAAGATATCCTAGTCTTACTAGAATGAGAACAATAATACCTGTTACTAATAATAAATTAAAATATTTATTTTTAATTATTATAGTACTTGGTATTTGATAAACAAGTTTAACTAAATTATTTAAGTAGTGAACAAATAATGTTAAGTTAATTATTAAAATGTTAAATATTTTTTTCATAATATTATTATATTTTTTTCAAAATATTTTTGAGATGAGTTTATACATATTATTAATATATATATTATATATATATATTATTTAAAATATATTATAAATTATATATTATATAATATTTTTTTAATGTTTAATAGGTATATAAATATATAAGATATCTAATCCTAAATACTTAATACTTTAACTCATAATTAGTATTGAAATCAAATACAAATTAACAGTAATATAGTTTACCATTATTATGGTATTAATTTATCCCGTATTAATATAAATTTCCAAAGGAAACAGTATATATATAATAATAATATATTTTATATGTATTATATTTTTATATATTATAATATACAAGACTAGACACTAAACTATTATAATTTAATAGTTGGTAACGGGTAGTAACGGATGGTAACGGGTGGAGAATAATATTACCAATAGTAAATATTAAAATATTCTTATTTAAATAATATAAAATTATATTATATTATTAAATAAAAATAATAAAGATATACTTAAATATTAACACAAGATTAAATATCTAATTACCTATACTAGTTACACTTAGTTTAACTAATATTTGGCTAACTTATCAAATATACATAGCCAAATGTCGAAATTCGGGAATGATCCGAAAATAATTTTTTACAAGAAAATCGTTTTACCAATTAAACTATTTCGACAAAATTTAAATAAAAAAAATAATTTATTATATTTAGAAAAAGAAAATATAACCCTTACCAGAATCGAACTGGTGCCAGCCGCATGAAGAGCGATGGTACTACCATTATACTAAAGGGTCTATGTATAACAATTTTGATATTTCCAGATTTAAAGCGTTATTAGGACTTGAACCTAAATCAACAGAACATGAGCCTATTATGCTACCACTTACACTATAACGCCTCTTATAAATTTATTATTATACACAAACATATCCACTTTTATTTATATATTTTTATAATATTATTAATATTTTTATCTTAATTATAACTGAGAAGTTTAGGGTATTTGATTTTATATCATTAGACTCTAAACTATTTATTATTGCTATAAATTTATTATTTTAATTAATTTTACTGTTATTTTTTTTTCATTTTAGCCTAAGATTATACAATATTAACTGAAACTATAAAACTAACTATATCCTTATATATTAGAATATAATTATCAGTTATAATTAATGAACTATTAATAAAGTAAAATTTTTTATGTATAAATATACAATTATATTTGTAAAAACTAAAACAAAAATAGTAAATTATATACTTAATTTAAAGAAAGTCCAGGTAAAAAATAATTACTATTAAAATCAAAAAAGAGTTAAATTATAATATAAAATAATTAGGAAATATAACAATTATTTTTTTATTTTAATTATAATAAACAAGAGATGGGGTATATAATAAAGATAATAATGAACATACCATATATACTAATAAATTTATAATTATTATTAATTTTTACCCTTATATCTAAACTAAAATAGTTAAATTTAATTATATCCCTTGAATTTTAGTTTTATGAGCAGTAAATTTTAAGGCCCCAGAAGAAATTTCATATACAAAACCTACAGTTAGAATAGAGAAGAAAATTAATACTATTCAGAAACCATAAGAACCTACTTGATATAATGCAGCAGAGATAGGATAAATTAATAATATTTCAAGATCGAATACTAAGAATAGGATAGCAACTACATAGAATTGAATTGAAAAAGGTTGTCTAGTTTGTCCTTGAATTGAAAATTCTCCACATTCAAAAGGAGTTACTTTTTCTGAGTCAGGTCTATGCACTGCAAATAATAAATTTAAACCTAATAAAATAAAAGATAAAACAGGTACAAATATAAATAATATAAATAATGAATTCACGTCTAACAAGTAAATATACTTAAAGCCAGAAGATGAGTACTATTTAATATAATTGAAGGATTAAATATAAATAACATTATAGTTAATGTTAATATACTGATTGTCATACTATGTATATTTGTAACAGGTATAGTTTTATTAAATTTATTATTAAAATTTTCTACTTCTACATTTAAGGTATTTGAGTTATTTTGATTATATGTATTTGAAGTAGGAAAGTGAATTATCTTAATAATTTGTAAATAATAAGAAGCACTAATAACACTAACTAATATAGCTATAATACTTAAGAAGTAGTAACCACTATAGGTAGCAGAGTAAAGTACTTGCTGTTTTGCAAAGAAACCTACTAGAGGTGGAACCTTTATCAATTAAAGATTAGAATGTTTTTATATGATTTGCGTGATGTATTGGAGAATATTCATCTTTAAGATGTTTTAACGCTATTAATTGATTTTCATTCTCTTTTACGCCTAATTTTTTATTAACTGAAATTTGCAATAAGTTAACAAATACAGGAACAGAGCTATATTTATATGAGTATAAAGGAAACTTTAAAAAATAAGAAATGAGAATATATTTACTATTTCAATTTTCTGTTCTAAGATTTATAACTTTTTCGGTATAAGTAGTTCTATGTCTTTCTCTAAATTTTATAGAACTTTTCATAAATGAAGCTATAAGATTCAATATTGGAAAATTAGATAAATTCGTTTTAGCATAAGTAGAATTTTGTGAGAGTCTCATATAATAGGCTAATTTAGTAGGTAATCAACCTTTTTTTAGTAAACCCATTTTTCAAGTAAAATAAAATGAACCATCCGCATCTCAAAATCCAGCAAGTCAAGCATTACTGTTTAAATTTGAATAGTCTATTCCAAGAAGAGGAAGTGCTATATTTAATTTTACATTTAAAAAAAGAATTAGTTTATGAAGTACTATAATTTTGGGTGTTCTAAAATAACCATTAATTAAATTAACAAGATTAACTAATAGATCTAATTTTTTGACAATTAGAATACAACTATTTTTTCTATATGACATATAACCACCTACCTTATTCTGAATAAATTTAGCTAATACTAAATCTTTCATATGGAAAACTATTTCTATGTGAGCAGCTAACAGTTTACCTTTGCTATCACGCTTAGTACTAGGTACATATATATGGCCATCACCTTCTATTAAACCAGCTAAATACGATCCTAATTTAACTTTAGAATCTAATTGGTCTACTTTAATTAAATATATAGAAGATATTAAAATAGAGGTATTATAATCTAAAGTATCTGAAGGAATCTTAATACTCTTTCATCCTACCTCCATTAATGAGAAAACAGGTATAATTCTTTAATTGAACTAGGACTATATCATAGTTAATCTTATAATTCTTATTATGTGATTAACTTTTCATATTTAGTCTCTGAAATATAAAAGATATGAATATATTTGCTTATTTTTTCTATTTATTTAATAATTTTAACTAACAAGTATATTAAATAAATTTTTATTATATTCACTAATATTAGATAAATAAAAATTAGAAACTTCCAAGCATATAAATGAAATTACTAAAATATTTAAAATTTTAAATAGCCAGGGCATTCCTTTTACCCGCCATACTAAATAAACAAATTGCAAGACTTAAACTTAGAATAGGATTATTAATAAATTGCGCTTTTAATTCAGATATATATCTAATATCTAAATTACTTTTAATATTTAAAGAAGTATTAATACTTTGATTTTTCCAATATGTATTTAAACTATAACCAAATACTAAAATGATTAAAAATGTATTTAAATTAGTTAAAGAATATTGTAATATATAAAATATTAATGATTCAGTTGATTGTTCAGTATTAACAGCTAAAGCTAGTACTAAGAAACCAACATGAGATATTGTACTATAAGCTAATAATCTTTTTATTTTATATTGAGCTAACCCTACAACAGTACCAATGATTAAAGATAATAAAGAAGAAAATAAGAATAAGTTTTTAAGAACATTATCACCTTGAGTAAAAATATTATCTTCACCTGTAATTACAGATGAGAACGAATAAATATCATTAGTAATAGAAAATGTATCTGTATTTATAAATAAACCACTTTCTAATTTTAATAAAAATATAACAATGGCTATTTTTGGCATAATTGTTAATCAAGTAGTAATAATTGTAGGTACTTGATCATATACATCGGGTGCTCAATTATGGAAAGGTGCAGCAGCAATCTTAAATAAGAAACCTGAAACAATTAATATTAAACCTAATAGAAACCCTCTATGTCCAGATATATTAGATATAGGATCTAATCCTATTGTAGAAGCTTCAGTTAATCAAATAGAAGGAACAGAGAATAAGCTATATAAAGTTTCTAAATTAGTTAAACCTGTATAGGCATAAATTAAACCAGCACCTAATAAAATAAAACAAGAAGATAAACCACCTAATAAAAAATATTTTAAGCCTGCACTTGTTGCAGATTCTGAATTTCTATATAATGAAGCTAATAAATATAAAGCAAATGATTGTAATTCAATACTTAAATACATTGAAACTAAATCATAGCTAGATATTAATAATACTCCACCTAAAGTAGTAAATAAAATAATTAGAGAAAATTCAGATAGAACAGGTGTAGTATATGTAACTGCTAGATTAGAGTTTTCATTTTTTTCTTTATTGGCTAATTTATTATCATTTAATTTTATTTCATTTTCTATTTTTTGAATAAATGCTTTATTTTTCTCTGCTATTAATTTATTCATATAAGTGTTAGAATATCAAGGCATTAATATAAAAGCACCTATTATATATATAAATGTTTCTAAACTTAAAGAAATATTACTTACTTGGAAATAACCACTAAATATACCTAAACCTGAACCTATATTGTCTAGATATAACATGTTAAATGTTAACATTGCCGCATAAATTAACATAATAGAAGTAATTCGAGAAAATAAGATTGGAGTTATTTTTGATTGTTGAGTATTTTGTAAACCTATAGCTACAATTAAAGTAAGAATCGTTATAATTACCATTACTAGCTCTAAATTTTGACAATTTTTACATATGTATATATAAGAATAAATTTTTATAATATAGAGCTAAATTATTTACCAAAAAAATGAATTTATGTAGTCTATTTTTTTAATTTAATTATTAACAAACTGAAGGGACTGTGAAGCTATAGTAGTATAAAATACTGTAATCAACCCCAAAAAGAAATTTTTAGTTAGAAAACCTTTAAGACAAATTTTGTATAATTTATTCTTATATTATTGATTTGATACTATTTCATTGATGTAATATTTACTCTAAAAAATAACTCAAAGAAAAAAAATGAATCAAAATCTTCAGAATAAATAACTGAATTTAAATCTAAATATCAATAGATTAGGTATAGGTTTAATATATTTCAAATATTTTTTAAATATAATTTATATCATATATTTAATATATTTTTATAAATATATTAGTTTTAAACAAACTATAGTGTTATATACTAATAATTTTTTAAATATTTTTAATTACTGTGAAATTACCACGAATTATTTCGTTTGCTATACAAAATGTATATGTAGATATACCTTAATTAACCTTGAACCTTCCAAAATTCTATATAATATATAAATATATATTCATCCATTCCTTTCTTATTGATTTTTAACAGAGAAGGATAGATTTAAATTTCAGCTTTAGGTTTCTTAACTAATACAATTAATATAGCTAATATAATTAATAAGTATAAAGTAGGAACTAGGTATAAATAGTAATATAGTCATATAATAACTTAATTCTTTATTTAAAAAAGAGTAATATGATAATTCTACTTATTCTAATTATAAAGATAAATAAAAATATTATAGGGCAGAGTTCCAGATTCGAACTGGAATCTAGCATCGCCACAGGATGTAGTTTTACCAATTAAACTAATTCTACCTAAATATTGTAAATAAGAACTTATTTAATTCTTATTATTATAAAATACGCTACTTATATAAATAGTAAAGGGGAGTAAGTAAAATACTCATTCATTAAATATTTAACTACGCTCCAACTCGTTTAATCAGACTTTGCTAAAAATTTTTTAGTAACTGAGTTAAAGTAATAATAACTAATAAGTTATAAATATTTATGAATTACGTACTAGATTTTAACTAATTAGAATCAGCAGATTTAGTATTTAAAATAAATAAAGATGAAATAAAAATTATAATAAGTCTCATTTCAGTAATATTACTATTATTTAGTAATTGATCATAACTTAATAAAGTACTGTTCAATATAACAGGATAGAATAATATAAATAGAATAATGATTAAACCTAATACAATATACAATGCATAACTTGTAACTATTCCTGTATCTAATCGACTAATATTAGCAGCTGTATTCATTAACAACTTAGATATACCAAAAGGTCCTACTAATTCTATAATACCTCTATCTAAAACTTTAGAAACTGTATATCCTAATTTTAGACCAGCACCTATAATATATTTATTGTATACTACATCTAATAAGTATTTACCATTAAAGAAAGTATATAATCTTCTTCCTAAACTTCCTCTAATATTTAATATTGAGTTAGTTAGTGAAGAAGGTGAGTCAGTTAAATCAATTAGTACATTCGGTATATTATTATATAAAATAATAGCACTAGTAGCTGCAAATATACTTCCAATAGTTGGTAATAATTTAAGTAGTAAAGGTAAAGAGAATTCAGCTTCTACTAAAGTAATATGAGTAGGATGTGTAAATATACTATTACCAAAGAAATCTGTACCTATACCAACAAATAAGTCAGAAAATACAAAACCAAAGAATATACTAAATAAACTTAATATAGTTAAAGGTATTACTACTGCTAAACTAGCTTCATGTGAATGTAAGTAATCATTTTTAGGTGCATTAGGATAACTTAAGAATACTAAGGAAATTAATCTAAAAGAATAGAATGCTGTAAATATAGCAGTTAAAGTACCTAATCAATAAGCTATTTGACCACTAAATTGGTATTGAGCATAAGCTAATTCAATGATTAAATCCTTCGAGTAGAATCCAGTCATTCAAGGTAAAGCCATTAAAGATATAGAACCTATTAAGATAGCTGTATATGTAAATGGTAAGAATTTTTGTAAACCACCTAATTTTCTAATATCTTGTTGATCAGCCATTGAGTGGATAACAGCACCAGCAGCCAAAAATAGTAAAGCTTTAAAGAAAGCGTGATTTATCATATGGAATAAAGCTACATTATATTGACTTAATCCTATTGCCATAAACATATAACCTAATTGAGATACAGTACTAAAGGCGATAATTCTCTTCATATCATTTTGTAATAGACCAGTTGATGCGGCAAAGAATGAAGTTAAAGCACCTAATCAAATGATAAATAATAAAGCATTTGGAGAGTATTCTAATAATGGAGATGATCGTACTAATAAATAAATTCCGGCTGTAACTAGTGTAGCAGCATGAAGTAAAGCAGAAACTGGTGTTGGCCAATGTTAACAGTAACTTTTATTACTGATCGGATTGTATCATCTCTTTTAAGAGTTTCACGTGCAATCTCTGAAGATCCTATTTGGGTTACTGACTGATTGCCCAGCAAACTTGATTTATTACTGACTATTAAAAGCCAAGTATCAAGAATTCTACCATTTTTAAATTATAAATGGTTGGGGTGTTCAGTATATAGTGAAATTTAAGGAGAGCCCTATTTACCATATAATTTGTACATATAATCTTTATGCATATGAGGACTGACTAATTCACGTAACAATGGCATACTTGTTTTAGATATTCTAATTCTGTAAGTATTTTTCATTTTATTACGTATTTTTAAAGTTGATTTTAAACCTAAATTTTTAAGTAGTGTTTGTAAAATATACATTCATCCTGAGTAAATGATTCTGTGCAAAGAAGTATTGTTTGAGTTCTTCCATGAGAATCAAAATAACCATCATCCATTATTCAATAGGCTAAAGATACAGCTGAAAACCATTTATTAATAGAAATAGGTACTATTTTTATATACTTATTTAAGTCTGGATCTCATCGATACCACAATGAATGTAGATTTGTAAATAATTCTGTTCTTTGAGTTGAAAATGAATATTGTGTAACTACTTTATCTTTATGTTGAGGTAAATCAATATTAGGATAAGCATAAATCTTAGATGGATTAAATTGTGCATAAACTTTGTTATATAAATGCAACATATAGTTATATGACTTAGCAGACATAGTCATAGCAAAATAGGCTTGAGCTTTAGACTGATTAATTCTATCTAAAGCTATTGATTTTCGTATTAAACAACCATCACCTAATAAATTACCTATAATAATTTCAAGCGTTTCTCGCGGAATAGTAGATAATAAATAATTATCTTTTACATTGCTAACATTAATAGCTTCACTACATTTATTATTAAGGTAAGTATGAAATGAAAAATTTTTTTTAAATTTTATAAGGTAAGTATTTATCAAACCCTCCATTGATCAAGGTAATCAGGTTGTACCTAATTGAGCTGATTTAGCTATAGCTCCACCAAGTATTAAGAAAGAAATAATAGTTAGTGAAATTTCATTCATGTAGGGTACTAAACTGAATATTGTTGAATAATCTAAATTACCAAATACTCAGAATATACTAAATAGACCTAAACTAAATAAAGCATCACCCACTCGATTTTGTGTTAAAGCTAGTATACCGCTCTTATTAGCAGCTATTCTAGTATACCAGAAATTAATTAATAGATAAGATACTACTCCAATACCTTCTCAACCTAAGAATAATACTAAATAATTCTCTCCAGTTACTAATACAATCATGAAGAAAGTAAATAGTGATAAATAAGAGAAAAATCTTTGATTATGCATGGCCATCAAATTTATCATGCAATTAAATGTTAGTAATATCTCTACCTGTGTTCATCCCTGATTTGATATCTAAAATTTTAGTTAGACCTTCTTGTGTAAGATGGGAACCATTGTTCATTAGTTTAGCAACTTTACACCAATCTAGATAATCTAATTGTTTTACACCCAGCAGTTTATTTTTTTCAAAGAAAGGAATAATTTTATTATTAATATCCGAAAAATTAAATATTGTCAAAACAACTGCGGGTTTTCCTGGATAATTATATATTTTACCTGAGCCTAAATATTTAATTATACATTCCATTAGTCTTCTATCTCTTTCGTGTTGGCTGATTCTAAATCTTAATTGTACTCGAGATCCTATCTTATTTGAGGACTGTCCGGTAATTAGAACATCAAAAGAACCTTCACCGGTTACAAATCCAGCAATTCAATTAGGATCATGAAAGTTATCAGTATTAATAATTTGTCTTTCGATTGGAGTAAAATCCTTAAACTCGAATTTTAATAAATCAGATAGACCTAAATTCATCGAAGCTTTTCTATGAATTATTTGATTTAAACCTTCGATAGAAAGATGAGCTTTATTCCGCATTAATATGATTACTTCTTTAAATAAAATAAAATCGTTTGCTTTTTGAGTGAATAAAGGGTATTTATCTAAATGACTAATTAGGTTCATTAAATGCTTATTGGAATCAATTGAATAATTTACTTTATTTAGAATGGGATTTACATGAATTGAACCAATCCCACCTAAAAATCGTTGTAATTGTAGTAATAAAGATAAATCCCGTTTATGTAAACCCATTTGAAATTTAGCTTGAACCCGTCAACCCAATTTTCGGTTTTTATTTCTATCTATTATAATACTAAATGAACCTTCAGCATCTATAAGGCCAGTCCAAAACCAGGGATTCGCATGAGAAGAATAGTTAAAGGTAGAAAAATTTTTGACATTTAATTGTTTAGAAGGGATTTTGATTTGATAATTTCTTTCGAAACCCATTAGAGTACACCTTAAATGCACTAATTTCGGATTAATACACCAACTACCGTCTACTCGTTGCTCTTTTACAAATTTCGATATGAAATTTGATTTAGATCCGCGATAGCCCATTTTATTTTCAGTCATCTTATAACTTGTTACCTTACCTGAGTCATTACTTCAGCCACTTATAACCTTTCGATTATAGCTTGGTATTATAAGCTTTAGGGGTTCCCCGGAGTTTGATAATTTATACCCAATAAATGTTTTCCCAAAACATTTAGCAGGATCTTCTGCCATATAATTAGTTGAATATATGTGTACTAAAGTTGAAATAAATAATACAGGTATTAGCATAGAAACGGTTAAACTATCAAATAAGAAACCTCAAGAAATATTCATAAATTCTGAATTTACTCAGCTGGTTATATGAATTGACACAGGGCTGTCACATACACCAACTTCATAAAAAGCTATTATAGATAAAATAGAGGTAATTATTAAACAAGTTATGGTAATAATGTGACTTCCAGTAACACCTATTTTTCTACCTAGTAGACCTGAAAGAACTGAACCTAATAAAGGTAACATTAGAATACTTAAATACATTAAGTTCTTAGTGAAATATTTCCTCTTACATTCTTCTAATACTACTTATTTTTGGATATTTAGATCTTATCATCTTAGGAAATAATTTGTAGTAAAATGAAGAAGAAAAATGAGGTAATACTAAAGATCTGAAAGTATTCATAGACTGAGCTCTAATATATAACTTATATTGTTTTCCATGTTTATTAATATTACATAATATACCAAATTTTACTAATAAGGCATTTTGTAATATTAATTGTTCTTCATATGAAAAAGAATGAGTGTTTAAATAAAATCCTTCGGGTGTTGAACTTCCATCATCCATAGCCCAAAAAGCTAATGATATTGGACTAAGCCATTCATTAATATTTAAAGGTATTCTTTTTTTACCATTAACTATAAATAAATTGTATAATGGTATTAAACAAGCTAAGCATCTACTATATAAATGTAAATATAATTTCATATCTCGACTTTTAACTAAGGATGGAAAATGTGTGAGTATTGAAGAAAGTAATAAAGATATATTTAACATATGACTTAAACTATTAAAACCTTGATTATATTGAATTTGAGGATTACCATTTGGAGTAGGTTTTCTAATATTTCCATCACCTAACAATATTCCTACTAATATTTGTGTAATTAAAGGTGTTATATAAGTATATTTGAATATATAGGGATTAAATTGGTAACCCATATTAGAATTTAAACCTTTACCATAAGGTACTAATGACTTAGTTACATAATTAGGTCAAATTTTTTTTAGAGAAGTAGAACCAATAGGTATAGTTCTACTCTGAGTTAAAATATTATATTTGTTTCTTTCTTCTTTCGACATACCAGTTCAAGTTACATAATATCTATTCATGTCTAAAATAAATTTCAGTCTGTATATTTCCTCTTACCCTTCAAATAATTAGAAGTTGGACTATATCTTCATATTAAATATGCGTTACGTATAGTCTCTGAAACAATATGTTAGCTGGTCTATCAGATATTTTCTGTTTTGAACTTTTTGACTCTTCGATTTGTAATCATTAACCTAAAAAGAGTAGAACAAATGTTTATCGCCTTAAACTAAAGGCTAAATTTTTTAAGATATATATATTCCAGCTAATAGTAACATGCTTATATAAGCGAAATTTTGATTAAAGTTTAATTGATTAATGCTTTAATATTTCGCTATTAAAGGACCAAGAGATCTATAATAAGCTACAAGAATACTTAAACCGATAACAGATTCAGCACCAGCAATTGAAATTATGTAAACACTAAATGTTTGACCTACACTATCATTGAAACTGTATGAACTAATTAGTATTAATAATGTTACAGCTAATAGCATTATTTCTATACTTATTATCATTAATATGATATTTTTTCTATTTAGTACAAAACCTAATATACCAATTAAAAATAGTAATAGTGATAAATTCATAATATATTATTATAAAAATCCTTATGGACCGGGAAAATATAGATTAAATTTTGTTAATAATTTATAATAGTTAATAAGTTATTAAATAATATAAAAAAGGGGGGGGTATATAAACATAGGAATAAACTACCCATTCGTGGGATAAGTTGCTACTAGATAATATCCTTTAGATATTACAGATAATATATAGTTAAACCAATACAAGTATATTCAAAACTAAACTTTTATTATTTTATTAAAGTTCAAATAGTTTAGATAAACTCTAATATACTTATTATTTACATATTTAAATAATTTATCTCTAATTTTAGATATAATATAGTGTATATCAAAAATAGTTAAAATTTTATAAAAATAAATTAATGATTACAATTAGAAAAATTATAACATTGTAAGCTAGTTTAAAATATATTATACTAATATGTATTAGTATTTAACCAAAATTGAGATAATTTTAGATATAGTATCACTATAAATTATAGTTAATAGTTTGAATTTATTTATTCATTATTTCATTAAGAATGAAAGTAAATATTAAACTTGATCTAATCAAACTAAGAAGTTTTCAGCTTCTACACCTTGAACTACACAAGGCATAAATCCATGATAAGTACCACATATTTCTGAACATTGTCCATAAAATGTACCTACTCGTTTAATGATTACAGAAGTTTGATTTAATCGGCCTGGAACTGCATCTATTTTTAAACCTAAAGCTGGAATAGCAAAGTCGTGGATTACATCAGTACCTGTTACAATAAATCTAATGTGAGTATCAACAGGGACTACTATTCTGTTGTCTACATCTAATAGTCTAAATTGACCAACTTCTAAATCACTTTCAGGAATCATATATGAATCAAATGATATAGCATCTCCATCTTCTTTAATAAAGTCAGAATATTCGTAAGATCAATATCATTGATTTCCTGCTACTTTAACAGTCATTGCAGGTGATATTACTTCATCTAACATATATAATAATTTAAATGAAGGAAACGCAATGGCAATTAAGATGAAAGCAGGTGTAATAGTTCAAATTAATTCTATTAGTGTACCGTGAGTAGCATATTTATATGTAATAGGATTATTTTTAACGTTGAAATTTAATATTACAGAACCTAACACTCAGAATACACCAACAGAAATTAATACTAAATAGAAAAAGATAGAATCGTGCAGATCCACTATTCCTGAAAATCCAGGACTAGCTCCATCTTGGAATCCTAATTGTAATGGTTCTGGAACATCATTAAAAATAGGATTAGTAATAATATTAAATATTCAATTGAACATTTTTATAGTTTATTGTTATACTGTCCTATATAGAAATATTATATATGTATATATATTATATTATTAATAATTTAGATGATTAATCATCTCTTTCCTATAAACTAAACATTGAAGAATAGTTATTAGTTATAAGAGCAAAGACAGTTCCTAAACTGTTTCTTCTATAAACTTTGTTATTTATAATTTTATAAAACAATATACTCTAACACTAATATATAATTTCCATTTATTGAACTAATTATTATAATCATTTGAGATAAAGTTCTTATTATAGTGTTATAATATATAACAATTATGTAACTTAAATTACTATATATCTTAATGTAAGTATGTAATTATGATACTAAAAAAAATTAAAATTAAAATTAACATGTTGTAATAAATATACTAAATAACATTATAGAATTTAAGAGGTAGAGTAATCGAAACTCTGTCTGTAAAGTGTAAATTTACTGCTAAACCGCTCAGCTAACCTCCTAGATATAAAATTAAATTTTTAATAATCACCAATATATGTAATATATATAATCATACAATCTAATTACTCTAATTGTATGATGAAAAATAGGAATAAAATTAATATTAATGAAATGTAATATAATAATATTAATATAATAAGAATAATATATATTAATTAAATGAAGGGGGATATATTATTAAGTTTTAGCAATAAATAAAATAAAAGCAAATTTAAATACTGATAATCTAAAACAGTTCCTACTAGCCCAAACTTTAAATCCTAAAAAGGATTAAACGAGAGGGAGAGATACTATTATATATCAAAAATTAAAGTGGATATAAAAAATATAATACAGCCTCACCTTCCAGTAAGGCTACCATGCTATGACTTATCGAATGTCACTCACAATAACTGGACCCAGTTACCAGCATCTTTATTAATTAATCAATTAACTTTGGCAGCACAATAATTTACAAAAATAAATAAAAATAGTTACCCCATTTTTCAAAATTTTTTAATTATAGGCATATCACTGATTAATTAAGAATAATGACCTGATTACCATTTCTTCCTTATTGAAAAGCTTCTCCCGATTGACAGACAGTTAGTTCATCCTAAATTAAAACTTCACCGTTGCGTTAGTGATCAACGATTACTCGAAATTCCTGCTTCATGCTGCCGAGTTCCAGGCAACAATCAGTCAAATTTAAAATAGTCAGTTTTTGTGATTAGCTCCTCTGTATCCCTAACCTTATGATTTTAAAAATATAAAGTATAACTAAAATAAAGGAAAGGGTTAGTATTGCATCACTTTGTTCTGAGCTTTTGCAGCACGTCTATAGCCCACTTCATTCGGGTCATAAGGACTTGTCTTAGCCCCAAAAAGATTCTTTATATCAAAAAATCACTATTAAACTTTAATTAATAGTAGGGATTGCGTTCGTTAGTGGAATTAACCTCACATCTCATGACACGAACTGACGACAGCCATGCAACACCTGTAATATAATAAAAACTTATAACAAAAGATATAAGTTATCTATCCCAAACCCGAAGGTTTAGACCTTAGTATTAAGGTTAATATTCAAGAAGTGGTAAGATTATACGCGGGTTATCGAATTAAATAACATGCTTCACTTCGTTTGCTTTAGGACCGACTAATTTTTTTGTTTTCACTTTTGCAAGTATACTGGCAAGGCGGAATGGTTATCGTATTCACTTCGACACTTACTGTTATAGTAAATATCTACCATTCATCGTTTACAGTTAGGGGTAATAGGGTCTCTAATCCTAGTTCCTATCCTAACTTTCGTGTCTCAGCGTCAATCTTTATTGGAAAATGGCCTTCGCAATTAGGATTCCACTCAGGATCTAAGGATATCAGCCCTCCTCTAAGTATTTTATTAACCTCTATAAGATTCTAGCCTATTAATAAATAAGCCGCCTACAAACCCTTTATGCCCATTCAAGATGATTAACGTTCGCGTCTCTGGTATTACCGAGTCTTCTGGCACCAGAATTTGGACAACACTATTAGTTAGATTCGTATTTAATCTTATAAATAATAAATTTTATAAGATTCTTATCCTTAGATTGTTTAATCTTTCAGTTAGCTCGTTCACTCTTGCGAGCATTGACAAATATTCTCGGCTGCTGGTAATTTTAAACTACTAGGGTTGATTTCAAACCCAATGTGGCCATTGTCTCTTACAAGAATGGCTATTGATCGTCGGCTTGGTAGGCTTTTAATCCCACCAACTACCTAGTCAAGTTAAATTAAAATCCAATAGCGAGAATTATCTCTTTGTTTATATCCTATTTACGAATACTAAAGGGTATCTAATTTAATATTACTCACCTCTACACCTTTTAATTTAAATATTACATTTAACCTATAAATTTATAAATTAATAAATCTATAAATATGTAAATCACCCTATTCTAATGCCAATAGATTGAGGGTGAGGTTTCCATAGAATATTTTATTAAAATGATTTGCATGCCTTAAACTACTGAATAACGTTCAATCTGAACCAAAATTAAATTCTTCTGTAATGTTCAATACAGGCTAGCTGTATCTTATAATATTCATAAATATCCTATTTTTAGTTTTTTAGGATTATACGATTTTTATTTATGCCTCTTTTATAAATATGTAATATATACATATATATATATATATAAATATATACATATTACTGCAATCTAATAAATAGTGAATACTCTAAACAATTATTTAACTTTGATCAATATTCTTTACTGACAAAACTAATTTTAGTAAATTATTTATGCTTACTCAGATTTATACTATTCATAGTGAAATCAGTAATAAAGCATCAATAAAAAAAGGTGAGATGAAAAATTATATTTTCCTATATAAATATCTGCTGCATTAGTGTATAATGCAATGACTAATTACTCCTAATCTATTCAATATATTCACTGAGATTACTTTAAACATATGTCCTATATAACTATTCCGTTACTTTGAAGTGGATTCATATATATGAGTATCAGTTGAATAAGTGGAGGATCATTAGTATTAGTTTAGTCTTTATCTATAAGCTATAACTTATAAAACATATATAATTATAATCTAAGAATTAAAAATAAAGTAAAAATAAAATACATTTGAGAATAGCAGACCAAAAATACATAAAATATCCTCAGTCCTAATATTATTCATATCTATTTGGAATTATTTTAGATTATTAAGGAACTTAAACAAATGAAAGGCATTGTTCATAAAAATTAATAAATAATTTTTTTTACCAATTCTTTTTCGGATTCGAACCGAAATCTGTTGTTTTAGAAGAACAATATTTTACCATTAAACTAAAAGAACTTAATATATTAATCTAATAGTTATCATTTTATTATTATTATCACACTTCCAATAAAATTGGTTGAAACATCTTTAAGGGTATCAAAAAAATTCATTTAGACTTATAGCATAATTAAAAAAATATATTAGATAATTATATAAGAGATAAAGTCTTTAATTAATATTGAGATACATAAATAACTATTTAAAAATTTAGAGTTAAGAGGGAATTGAACCCTAATTTATCAAATTTGCAATTTGACTACAGAACCATCTGTAAACTAAACTCTAATTAAATTATAAAAAATTTAGGTCTATTTAAATATTAAACATCATATCTCTTTTAGTGTTAACAAAACTAACTTGTCCTATTTAATAAAAATGGTTTCTATTCTATTACCTTATTAAAGCTAAAAATTTTTAAGACTATAAAGTCAAACTTCAACAAATTTTAATAAATTCAGATTTAACTATCTAATACTATAATAAAGAGAATAACAGTAACTAGTGTAAATAAAAATTTAAGTATTAATGAATAATAATGGCATAAATCTGTAAGAATATAGCCAGTACAAATAATATCAAGAAGACATAAATATAAATTAATTATGTTTATAAATTAATAAATATATTTATATCCTAAATCATATATATACATAAAAAATTTTAACTATTATTGCAACACCAATACCTATTCCATTAAAAAAACAAATTTTTTTCTTTTTTTTTTTTTTGTTTTTTTTTGTTTTTTGCATCATTTTTCTTTTTCTTATTAAACTTCGTAAACTTATTATAAACTAAGTAATAAATTATTTAGTTACATCACTAAATAATAAATAATTAAAGTCAACTTATCCAAAAAAATGGTAAATCCTAAATTACGTGATGGGGAATTTCTATATAAAAATACCTTTAAATTTTTATCATATCTTAAGGTTTTAGAACAAAGGAAGAAACTATGTTATAATCTCCTTTTCGATCTAGAATAAGTAAGGAAATAACTTAGATATAAAATAAGTATATATTGAATGAATAATAAAGTTATAAAGGATGTAATAAATTAAAAATTGAAAATATATTTAAATATATTGAAGGATCTGTAAAATTAAAAAAAAATTACAAATTAACTAATTTTACCGTGACTCAACCAAATTCTAATACTAAAAGCACCTTTTTTATTTTTATGAGTAAATGTGGAGGATTCAACAATATTATACTGATTTTCAGAGATACCACCCTTATAAGCTGTTTTAACTGTTCGTTTTGGTACAACTCTTTGTTTCGCTAATCTACCTGAAATTCTGAATTTAATCCCAGTTAAATAAGTTCTTATATCATTATTAGAATTAATATAGTCATTAGACTCAGAAGAACTAGTCAAATCTTTATTATCCGATAATCTATAATTAAACAAATTAAGTTTAAATAAATCATCATCAGTCTTTTTATCTAAAATACTTTTAGGAGTAATAGAACTAATACTATTTATAACTTTCTTATTCAAAATATCAGTTACAGGAGTTAATATTTTAGATTTATTTAATAATAAATATTTAATTCTAGAATAAGAAAGTTTTTTACCATTTATTCCCACTAATTCAGATAGTATTTTGCTTTCATGATAAGGATAAGTTAATCTAACTAATTCTACTTCTACATGCGTTTGTAGTAAATGAGATAATAATAAACCTAAACTATCTAAATAATAAGTATTAAATAAACCATTATAACTGTTATATTTAACTCGTTTTATAAGTTTATTCGCTACTTTTTCAGCTTCTAATTTAATACTATTTATCTGTTTATTTTTAAATGTTAAAGGTAAAGATGATTCATATAAAGTAGAATTATTTAAACTATTAGATCTTAAAGAATTAACAGAATCAGAATTAAAAATTTTGAATAAATTAGTTTTACTTAATCTATTCTTAATACTTCGTCTTATAATATTAGAATAAATTTGTTGATATTTTTGGTTAATTAAATTTTGACTTACTACATCTTTTTTATAATAAAATATATGTATATTTAATTTTTTTGGTGTTACAATAATTACAGGTTCACTTATTAAACAACCAAAATGTTTAAAATATGCATTAAGTATAGTAGATAATTTAATTTTTAAACTTGTATATTTTCAATTATTTTGCATATTATTGTAGAATATCATATTTTTATCCTTTATAATTGAATTAGTTACCTTAAAGTCAGTACTACTTAGTTTTTGTATTAAGTTTTGAAGCAATAATAAAATTTTAATTTAAACTCCTCTTTTCTTTACTATTATCTACTATTCTACTATCCTATTATAAAAAGGATAACTAAAATATTAGATAATAAGTTAACATAGATAAGTTTTTGCGACATCATATTAATTATTTACTTAAATTTACCCAAGTAAATATGTTATATATTACTATATATAATAATATATATATATATATATATATACGCAACATAATTGCGTGATTATATAATTTATTTTTAGTGAGAGCAGAATAATTAAAAATAAGATGAGTTACTCAACTTATTTGAGTATTTAACTAGTTTTATAGTGAATAATTTTTAATTTTATTTATTTCGATACTTTTATTTTTATTTATTAGAATTATAATAGTATATTTTATTTTTATAGTAATATATAGTATATTTTTACGTTTACCACTATATATCTAGACTATTTAATTTAATTAATGTTGTGAATAAATTATTAAAAATAAATAAAGTAGAATGTTTAAAACCTTTTTATTTAGATATAAGGTTTTATTTTTGTTATCTGTAATATCTCGATCCAAGGATATTAGTAATTTTAATAATTTTTGTATACCAATAGAACTGTGTAATAATATAATTTTATTACTTAATAATTGATGTATATCCTTTTCTAATTGTTCTTGTAAACTTTCTCCTATTTTAATTTGTTTTTCATTCAGACTTAAATCATTATTTGATAATTCATTGAATTATTTTTATTTAAATGATAATCTACTACAGATTTACAAAAATCCAATCCAATTTTAGTTGAAGCTGCACCTATACTAATCATTCTACCTAGACCTACTGCACGTGGTATTGGAGCCATCCTACCTGTGGTTTTATTCAGTTTGATACAGCAGTAGTTGTAGCAGCAGCGACAGCTGTATTACTTGCAAGAATACCAGCACTAGAAACTACAACATCTCCAATAACTTTAGCTGTATTATCTACTATACTTTTTTGGTATTTAAAATTATAATATTTATCATCTTTATTTCTATTCACAACTGTATTTTTTCTTTCTCTTTTTCTGATTTATTCACTAATGATACCTTATCATTTGTATCATTATTATTATTATTATTAGTATTATTAGTATAATTATTAGTAGTAGTAGTATTAATTTTATTATTTGATATATTATTATCTGATGGATTATTAATTAGTATTCTTATTTATATTAGAAATACTATCATCATTTGAACTACAATATATATAATCACTAACTATATATCATATAACAAATATAAAAATTGTTGTGTATATAACATATTTTGTGCTCATCTTATTATAACTATATCAAAATAATGAAAATTATCAAATATAAACAATCACACTAAAGCTGTAATAATAGAAGTTACACCATATGCAATTACTTCTGAATAGTGAATACATCCAAAGATATAAAAAAAATATAAAAGTTGAATCTGAATACACGTTAGCCAGAGATTATAATAAAATATCATATTATCTCAAAAGGCTATGGTTGAAAACAAGCTAGGAGTACTTTTAAGTGTTTAAATTCCCAAAACTTTACACTACACAATAGAAGCAAAAAATCAAAAACAAAAATGAAATTTATTCATCCTCTATATAAATGAAATTTATGGGGTTAAATTAATAAGTTCAATATAAATTAAGAACCTCATCAATATACCAGAACGAATAAGAATAATCAAACAACGTCAACAAAATGCCAGTAAAGTATAGCACTTTCATAACCTAAATGATGATTATCTGTTAAATGATATGCAAATATTCTTAATAGTCCTATTACAATAAAGATTGTTCCTACTATAATATGTAGACCGTGTAAACCAGTAGCAGCAAAGAAAACAGTTCCATAAACAGAATCAGCTATTGTAAATCCAGCTGTAGAATATTCTACATATTGTAGTCCTGTAAATATTAAAGCTAAAATTATAGTAAAGATACCTCCTCAAATAGCACCAGATCTATTACCTTGTATTAAAGCATGGTGACTTCAAGTAATAAAAGCACCACTTGATAATAAAACTAAAGTATTTAATAAAGGTATAGCAAAAGGATCTAAAGGAGTAATACCTAAAGGTGGTCAAGAACTTCCTATTTCAATAGTAGGTGCTAAACTTGAGTGTAAATAAGCTCAAAATACAGATAAGAAAGCAAAAACTTCACTTACAATAAATAAAGCCACACCTATAGTTAAACCTTTTTTAACTTCAAATGTGTGATGTCCGAGATAAGTACTTTCAGTAACTACATCTCTAAATCATAATGTCATAGCTCCAGCTGTTAATAAGAAACCTAATGTTAATAATGTACCACCATTAGTAAAACCGTGCATATATAAAACAGCTGATACTGTAAATGTAAATAATGCAAAACTTGTTAAGATTGGTCAAGGTGAAGGATCAACTAAATGGGAAGGGAAAACTTGATAATCCGTTCTTTTTACATCTAAATGTTTCATTTTTTAATTTAGTTTATCTTATGAAAGATATGGGTCACACCTTTTTCTATCTATCTATTTACATTTATTGAATCTATAAATTAATTAGTTTATAATTAGTATACTTGTATACTAAGAATTTGTAAAAAGATCTTCAATATAAGTTATAGGTTATTTGAATATTCTTATATTCAAAACTATTAGAAAATAAATTTTTGATAAAATAGATTAACCAACTATAGGTTTATAAGGTTACAAGGAAAAGACTATTACATCGAACGGATACAATGAGATTCGAACTCATGAAACATTACTATGTTTAACCGTTTTCAAGACGGTCGTATTAAACCAGACTCTACCATATATCCTTAATTATTTAAAATTACTATATATCAAGTTATATATATATATATATTTTTTGTATTAATAATAATAAACTAAAATATATTGTAATAATTAAATCAAAAATTAATTTATATACCATAAGATATGGTTAATATTGATATATTATAGGATATTAAATTAAAGTTAAAAAGATTTTAAGGCTGGCGGGAATTGAACCCACATAAGATCCATTATGAGCGAATTGCATTAACCAATTATGCTACAGCCTTTACCTTAATCATCTTTAAAATATCTAAAATATTACAGAATATATTAGAAATTATATCCAATTTATCGTTCACAATATTAAATTTTTACTATTAAAGTTCAAAGTGGAAGTTAATTATAACTAATATTATAATTAATTAGGTTGAAAAATATATCTAATTTTTCTATTAAAAAGATAGATAAAAATTAGTAAAAATAGTTTTAAAAATTTATATGTTAAATAATAATATTAGGGTGGATTGGAATTGAACCAATAATGATCGAAGATCAATTTTTTTACAGAAAACCCCTATTACCAATCAGGCACCACCCTATATAGTATAATTATATTTAAATACATTTTATATAAATATTTATTTAATTTATTTTATACTTACTTCTTTTACTTTTTTTAATAATAAATTATAATTTATTTATAATATTATAAACTAGATATAATTTATTACAAATGTATTTAATATTTTAATAGTAATTTTATTACTATTCTATCACAAACCAAGATAAATATAATTTAAGTACCGAAGAGGGAGGGGGGGGGGGGTATATATATATATATATAATAAAGAATTATATATATATATAATATAAGAATAATAATTTAAATATTATAAATAATAATAAATTAATAAGGAGCTATGTCAAAAGCCACTAAAATACTTGGAACTAATGCGGTTAATGCAATAGCTATAGGTAATAGAGCAGTTCACATAAATAACATTAATTGATCATATCTTAATCTAGGAAGTGTAGCTCTAAATCATACGAAAAAGAAACAGAATATAGCTGTTTTTAATCCTAATATTATACTTTGTAGATTGATTACTGTATCATTTACAAATAATTCAGGCAGTAATCAACCACCCATAAATAAAATAGCTGATAAAGCACTCATAATTACTATAGAACAATATTCACCTAAGAAAAAAAATACGAAAATAATAGCACTGTGTTCAGTAAAGAATCCAGCAACTAGTTCAGATTCCAAATTATTTCTACTTTTCAGTAGGACTTCTAAAATAATATCTATTTTGGTAAAGTTTACCAGATTTTAAATATCGTCCTATTGTTACCTTATGACATTTAATATAGAATGCTAATTCAGTATTATTTTTGAAAGTAAAAATGTAATTCATATCTTTATCATATAAAGATACTGGTGTACTTAATTTAGCAGATATTTTTTCACGTGTTTCAGAAGAAAGTGTTATACCAAATCTAGGATTTAAAGAACCAGGCTTACTAATTAAAACTTTTGCTTCTGGAGTTTGTGTTTTACCAAACATTGGATGATTAGTTATATCCTGAAATCTTTTTTTCATTTTTTGAATAGCTTGATCAGTATGCCTATATCCATACATTGAAGTAGCAGTACTAGTAAAATTATATAGCTGATCTAATGGAAAATAAGATATATATAATGTTTCTAAATCAATTATAGAAGGAAGACTATAAGAGCTATAGCTATAGATTACAAATTTAAAATTCTCCTTACCATATTTTGAGAAAGCACGTTGTAAAGCTAAGTTACTTTTACGACCAGCTAAATGGTCTAATAAACGTTTATATAAATTATTAGAAGAACCTATATATCTCATGCCATCCAATATACAAATAAAAGCATAGATACCCGATTTATTTAATAACCTACTTCGATAAGATAAAACAACTTTTCTATTTTTAATATCTACAAAGGTATCCAAAGGTTCAGGTGTTAGTAATAAACTACTACAAATATATATGTTTACATCTAGTCAAGTTAAATAATTGACTATGCTAAAAGTAATTCCTGTAATAACCACTAAGCATAAATTACTATATAATTTCGTACACTATTGCTAGGATATAACCTTGAATAAATTAAATAATACTTATAAAGGTAATTGAGCAATAATTCGGACTATCTCTTACCCTATTACAGGGCTACTATGTTAAGTCACTGAGTTTATTCATTAAACTGCTGATTAGCCAAATTTTATCATTTTTACAAACGATTTTGTAGATATATTTAGGATTTCCCAGCATATAAATAGTATATGAAACCAAATCATATTTATATTTTAGCTTCAGGTAGATCAAAAGGAGTTCTATTAGTTTCAGCTAATATAGAAATAAAGAATAAAATAAAAATAGGAAGTAAAGGAATAATATATCAAACAGATTGTTGATTTTCTATAATAGCAGTAAAGTTAAAAGAACCTGCTAATAAAATTACTATTATAATAGCAGTACTTAAAATTAATTCATATGAAATCATACTTGCAGTAGATCGTAGACTTCCTAGGAAAGCATATTTAGAATTAGCTGATCACCCAGCTAATAATACTCCATATATACCTAAAGATGACAGTGCTACAGTATATAATAATCCCATAGAGAAATCAGATAAAGCTAAACCTTCACCAAATGGTATTACTCCTCAACCTAATAGACTAAATACTAAAGTTAAAATAGGCGCTAAATAGAATAAGACTTTATTTGCTTGAGCTGGTACTATAGTTTCTTTAATAACTAATTTTAAAGCATCACTAACACCTTAACTTAATAAAATCTATTTTAAATATTTTATATCTATATTAAATACAAGGAATTAATTACACTAATACATAAATATAAGATAAGAAAATTTTGAATTTTTATAAAAAAAGAATAATTATTATGTGATAAAAGAGTTATTAGATTATTACATTTTTATATTTTTATTTATTGTAGTTTACTAAAATAATAATAACCTTTAAAAGGTTTATGAGTATCTAATTTTTTAGGGACTGTAACAGTACTAATTGGTAAATTTTTAGCTACTTCTCTTATGCTTCTAAAAGGTTTACCATTAATAAGTGTAAATGTTTTTTTATCATATACATAAATAGGAGTGCCTGATAATATTGCTGCGGCATCTAAAACATGTTTAGATAAACTTTTTCCAAAATGAGGATTTTTGGATCCTGTTTTAGATGCACTCATTTTAGCTCTAGTTTGATCAGTTACCTTTCTATCTCTACCTTTTAGAGTTGTACTTATTTTTAGATTTTTAATTGGAGAAGATTTAAATAGGGTTCTAGGATCTGTATAGTTTTGGGTTAACATATTTAATAAAGGATGGTAATTCTTTAAATATCAATTTTCTCGTTCTATTAATTTATGTGGTGAACATGTCTCTACCACAGTTACAGAAAAATGTGTTCAACCTAAAACTTTTAAGAATAAAGCTAAAAACCCTGTTTGCTTGCTTCCATTTACAAAATGATATTTAAACCTTTGACCTAAATTGATAGAAGATCCATAATAATAAAAATATCTATAAGGAAGAAAGGTCAATTTATAAATACCTGAAATACCTCATCATTTCTTTTGAAATAAATTATGGTTTAAACTAAAATTTTTACAATGGTCTATAGATGTGTGTTTTTTATTTTTTTTCAAACTAGGTCAGAATGTTTTATTTAAAACAAATCTATATAATCTACCAGGATGAGAAATTAAAAATGGTATACTCAATAGTGAAATATCTTTACTAAAATTATAATTTAGAAATATTATTAATGTAGTATAATAGTTCAACAGAATACATATACAGATTAAAATAATAGAATATAATAAAGTACAAATTAAATAAAAATATTTAATTAATAATAATTGTTCGACATCTTATCCACAAAATGTAGTTAAGGCAGATCATATCATCAAAGTTTTGAACTTTATAAGACGTTTGATCGTTGAGGAATTAAAAAATTTTCCTGCTAGTTAACTAATTATGTATATTTGATCAATTAGTTAATGAGATCAAACTTAGTTTTTCCAGCATATAGTCTTATTTTACACGTCGTATTAAGTTAAACATATTATGTGTTTGGTATTAATTAAAATTTTACCTACCTTTTAAAATTTTCCATATGTACTATTAAAGGAAAAATTAAGGAATAATACTTGAATAATTAATCACTTTACGAAAGTGCCACTCTATACGAATGGTTGTAGAATACCATAAATACCTACTGTGTTTGGTCCTACTCTTCGTTGCATAGCAGCTAATTGTTTTCGTTCAATAATTGTCATAAAGGCTACAGCTAATAACATTGGAACTAGAACAACTAAAACTTCCAAGAAATTAAAAACAGTTTCTAACATAATTAAATTTTAATTTATATATTTTATAAAATTTTCTTATTTAAGATAATATTTCTTAAGTTTATATATACTTAATCTTATCATAAGATTAAAAAAGATACTTGTCAGGATTATATAATTAATACTTATAATATAAATATAATCTAGCTGCTAGCAAACATATAGAATATATATTCTATATTATATATATATATAATATTATATATTTATATATATCTATATTTATATATAATAATATGAAAACTATTTAATATATAGCAATCTTTAGCTTAATTAAAAATTTAAATCAATATCTATTAAAATTATCCATTTATCATACACATCATCAGAATTGAAGAATAAAATAAAAATGAATAATATAATACATTTTAATAAATAAACAATATAATAATTGATTATTAGCTTATAAAATATCTAAAGGAATTCAAAATTAAATGTTTGATAACTTTCTATACTTATAGAAAAAGTGTAAATGTTTTACTATGTTTAAATATAGAAACATATAAAAATAAAGTATTATATATTTGTACATATTAAAAATATATAAAGGAAAAAGGGGTTTATGTAAAATGTTTATTTACATATTACTATTTATTATAAATATAAACTCATATTAAGAATAATTCTAATAAGCTAATTATATAATAAATTAATTAAATAATAATTCTAACAATAGTTATAAATAAATTAGATAATTTATTTATTATACATTGTATAATAAGGTAGATACGGATAGAGCAATGCTATCCAATATGATATTAGGAATAATTCCTAAAACTAAAGTAGCAATAAGTAAAGGTAATAGTAACATAAATTCTCTTCTAGAAATATCAGAAGTTACCGGTATATATTTACTATATGATCCATATGCAATTCTATTGTATAATCAAATAGAATAACAAGCAGAAAAGAATATACCAGTTGCTCCTAAAGCAGCTATAACCGGATTTCTTTGGAATACTCCCGCTAAAGATAAGAATTCCCCAATAAAGTTAGCAGATAAAGGTGTACCCATATTGAATAATGTAAATAGGAAGAACATAATAGTAAAAATAGGCATAGTTAAAACCATACCTCTATAATAGTTTACAGTTCTAGTGTGATATCGATGATATAAAACTCCACCTACTAAAATAAATAATGCAGGACTGACAAAACCATGAGCTAAACTTAATAAAATAGCACCTTGAATACCTTGAATATTATTCGAAAATAAACCTAAAACCACTACAGCCATATGAGCTACAGAACTATAAGCTACCACTCCTTTAATATCAGTTTGTCTAATAGTAGCTAACGAAGCATAAATTAAAGAAATAATAGCTATTGTTTGAACTAAAGGTGCAAAATAATTAGTAGCATCAGGTAATATTGAAAGTAATATTCGTAAATAACCGTAAGTAGCTAACTTTAATATAACACCTGCCAATATTATACTTCCTCCTAAAGGAGCAGATGTGTGAGCAAAGTTTAATCAAATGTGAAATGGAAACAAAGGAGTTTTAAAAGCGAAACTTATAAAGAAAGCCAATCATAATCATTTTTGACTATCCAAAGAAATTTCTTTTAAAGCTATTAATTGGAAATCAGTTGAACCATAATTATTATATATTACCATTATAGCTAATAACATTCATAATGAACCTAATAATGTATATAAAAATAACATAAATGAAGCTCTTATTCTAGGTACACCAGCACCTCATATACCTATAATTAAGAATAATGGTATTAATACACTTTCAAAGAATACATAGAAAACTAATAGATCTAATACCACAAAAACAGCTATTTGTAACGTTTCTAAAATTAAGAAGGAAATTAAATAATATTTAATTTTTATTGTAATATCTTCTCAATTAGATAATATACATACTGGTGTTATAAAAGCAGTTAATAGTACAAAATATATTGATATACCATCTATACCTACATAAAAATGGATAAATGGTAAAGAGATTTCTATATTTCCTATTTGATTATATAGACTTAATCCTGTATATTCTTCTATAAATTGATATTGAGTTGTACTTGGATCAAATTGTATTCAAAGAGCTATTGCTACTACTAGATTAACTATTGAAGCAATTAAAGCTATTTGTTTCATTAGTTGTTTTCTATTTTCATTTTTTATTTTTAATGATTCTGGAGCGCCAACTAATTCTCGGGAATCTAGTTCTTTTAAGGGAACTAAACATAAACTTCCTATTATAGGAATTAATAATAATAAAGTTATCATTTATTTATTATAAGGCCCAAAAGATATGTATATATATACATATATTATTATATATATGTATATTATAAAACTATTTATAATATATTATAAATAGTTTGACTAACATTTTTCTATACCATCATCACTAACACTGTTTATATGTATATATAATATATAGTAAATAAAATATAGTGTAAAAATAAGATAATATTAGTAGTTAGTGAGATATTAATTACTACGATTATAACAAAAAATAGAATTAATTACATATAATATATATTTTATTCTATTATAAAATAAGATATCGTGAAAATAATTAAGTTTCTACTTGTGTCACTATTTAAGGATAAACCTCAAGGTAACTTATTACAAAGTTTATTTGTTAACTTTAAAAATGTTAATACAATTTACATTTATATTAAATAAGTATCACCTTTTAAGGTTAATTGATTAGATAATAGCCTAATTTATAAATTGTAAAGATAGAATATATAAAAATATATTCAGAAAAGTAACAGCACTTTGAAATATATATGTCAATTTAATAACTATAAATTATAGTCTTATATAAGAATACGGATAATCAGAATCGAACTGATATTAACTACTTGGAAGGTAGAAGTCTTACCACTAAACGATACCCGTTGTAAAAAATTATTTACTAAAACCTTATTATTAATAATAATAGCTACATATTTTTATAATATAAACAATAATTTGAATTTCAACATCCTATGAGACTCGAACTCATAATTCTTTGCTTCGAAGGCAAATGCTTTAACCAATTTAGCTAAAGATGTTATAATATTTAATTAAGATTAATGGAAAATAAATATATTATTATACTTTAGTATTTAAGGTAGATAGAATTTATTAAATCTACTTTTACTTTTACTTTTACTTTTATTTCTATTTATATAAGAGGACTGACAGTTTAAAATGATGAATATTAAAACTTAGTTCCATTTTATAATAATTATTTATGAAAATATATTAAAATAGAATCATAAATTTAAATAAATTAGAAGGATTATAATGAAAAGTATCAGTTCGTTAAGTATACGAGTAAAGAGACTTGAACTCTTAAAATCTTAAGATCATCGTATCCTAAATACGACCTGGTTACCAATTTCAGCATACTCGCCTTTATTTTACCAAAAAGGGATTAAACTAAATTTACTACTACTAATAAAAAGGGGTAAGTATTTAATTATCTTAGCCCTATAAAAATATATAACTATTTTTTAATATTTATTATACTATAAAAAAATACAATATAAAATATTCAGGTATAAAAATATAAACTATAGACAATCAATGTAAACTAGCAAGATCAGGAAACTAAAGCTACGAACAAAGAGACTCGAACTCTTACGGATTATATCCACTTTTGCTTAAGAAAAGACTGGCTACCAATTTCAGCATGTTCGCTTATCATATAAGCTACTATTAATTAATAATATGTTTAATATAATTAATTTGTTAAAATATTTTATTTTTATTTCTATATTTATATAGAAATAAATCTTAATTATAACTTATATTAAAAAAAAATTCTTTAAATTATTAATAATTTTTATAATAATAAAAATTTATATAAATTTTTATTATCCTAAGTATAAATAAATAATAATATGTATAGTATAAAAAGTTATATTATATAAGTTAAAATAACTTAAATATTAAGGTAAATAGAAACGTACTATAAATTATTTAATAATATGTAAATATTGTATATGAAACCAGAAAGTTTTTAACAAATTAGTAATGCTAAGCTACCTCAATATATTTAAAGAGGCTAAAGACTTTCATCTCTTTCACAAGCATCCTATATAATTTAAGAAATAATCTATTTCTTATTATATTTAAAAATAAAGCCTATACTCCTCAAATTAAGCTTATTTCTAAACCTATAGTAATTTCTAAGTCTATTTAAAGACCTAATAAAAAATCCTAAGCCTAATACAATAATCTAAAGTTTTTACACAAAAGTTTTGTAGAGGAGACATTAAATAATTAAATATTCACCCTAGCTTAAGGTATTACTTAAAATTTGAATATAAATAAATAATTATGTAACTTATCAGCTGAATATCAAATATTTTTAGTCTCTAGGGAACGGTTTCGTGCTTAATATGCTTTCAGCTCTTATCCGTTATGTTTGTGGCTACCCAACGATGCCATACCTACTATTTTGTAAAAATTCCTTGTAACCTATAATAATTTCCTAACGTACTATTAAAGAAGCATGCTAGATTGTTAACGCTCTATTTTTAATACGTTATTTGGCATTTTTCCATTATAAGGTATTACTCCATTATAAGGATTCTGCCCTTAATTAATAATATAAAACCTCTCCTTTAAACTAATAACGTTACAACAATTGGTACACTATTGAAACACAGCCATCTGATCCTTTCGTACTGAGAGGCCATTCCCCTTTGACTTTTTCTCCTTATGGAAGATAGGATCCATACTGACTCACGTCGTATTAAACCCAACTCACGTACCCTTTTAATCGGCGAACAGCCGAACCCTTCCAAGCTCCTACACCCGGAGGATAGGATGAGTCGACCAATATAATTTTGTTATCATATAAATAATTAATTTATATTTCCTAATATTACTATTAGGTTCAGACTATGTATTCAATTTAGAGGTTAAATGAAGGGGAGGAGAGATAACTAATTTTAATAAATTTATCATTAAACAGGTATTTTGTATGACATGCTTTCAATAACAAGTTTAGATATTAAGGATTTTAATAATTTGCTATTACTACTAGGTATTTGAATAACATGATACTTGTCTTTATGTTGTATAACTTGAGTTTGAAAACCCCATTGTACATTTAAGAATGTAGATAATTTTATATTATCTTCAAAGCTATAACTTTGACTGTGTAAAATCATAGTTTGCTTATCCTTAGCTAAAGAACCATCATACATTATTCAATAAGAAATACACTCTTCACTTAAGTGAAGGTTATGAGGTATTCCTTTTTTACCATTGGCATTTTTATAAAATAAGTCTCATAAATCATTAAAGGTTTTATGAGAGAATGTTTTAAATCAATAACTTTTAACCTCACCTTTTCTAATAGGATGATGTAAATCTATACGTTTACCTGGCTCTAACATA
>Ga0307475_10000055_pt1 | contig 58765 bp, 79 predicted proteins | sample atmos_gasesECM1C_FD_203317 | JGI IMG/M metagenome (GOLD analysis project Ga0307475, IMG submission 203317) | Hardwood forest soil microbial communities from Morgan-Monroe State Forest, Indiana, United States - atmos_gasesECM1C_515 | ecosystem: Environmental > Terrestrial > Soil > Temperate... | reverse complement strand
CGCACCGGGCGTCCTCGGAATTCGACGACGTGCACCCCCTCGCCTCTACCGTCCTCCACTTCCGCATACCGCCCGAGGCGCAGCTCGGCCAGCAGTACGCCGTTGATCGGCACCGTCGCGCGCCGCTTATTGGTGGCGGCGCGTCCTGGCCGGCGATAGTCGATGCGACGGTGTTCCAGGTCTACCCGGTCCCAGGTCAGATCGAAGATCGCGCCGGCCCGCGCTGCGGTGTGGTAGGCGAGCAGCACGAAGCGGCGGGCATGCGAGGAAGCGCAGGCCGCGATCAGGGCCTCGACTTCGCTGCGCGTCAGCCACCGCTCGCGCGGCGGCGCCGAGGGCGGCGACTCGATAAATGGCGCGCGGTCGATCCAGCGCTCCCGCACCGCCCAGGTCAGCGCGGCGCGCAGCACCCCCACTTCCCGGCGGATCGTCCCATCGGCGACGCCTTCCTGTTCGCGCCGCTCGCGGTAGGTGCGCCGCCCCAGCATGTGAGGCTCCAGATTTCCGACATGCCGGCGCAGGACCGCGCTGGCATATTCCAGCCGGGCGTAGGCGGCGACGTAGGACTTGCGGGCCGCGAGATAGCCGTCGAGGATTTGCGCGAGGATCGGTTGCGCCGGCGGCTCGGGCTGTTGCCATCCGGCTATGAACTGGTCGGCCCATATCTGCGCTTTGGCGCGCTCTGTCTGCCCTGTTGAAACGGCAACAGTTTTCCGCGTGTCGGGGTCGGTCCAGCTGAGGGTCCAGTATCGCCCTCGGGGTCGGAGGATGTAGTGGGGCTCGGTGAGCCTTGGCCTAGCCATTGCCGCTCGAAATCGGCGAGATCCTTGCGCCGTACCCGCAGGATGCCAACACCGCGTCGCCCTCCCGGCAGGCGCAGCGCGAGCAACCTGCCATCATCTATCCAGCCATAGACGATGCGCGGCGTCACCTTATATTGCGCGGCGATCTCGGCGACCTTCAGCGTGTGTTCGAGGACCGGCGCGCGCTCAGGCATCCCGGTTTGCCCGCGCCCTCAGTCGCTCGATCATCTGCACGGCGTTCGCCTTCCTGAGAAAGCTATCGACGATTTTGCCGTCGCGCGTGATCCGCCAATAGCGTTCGAAGCGCAGCGGCCTTGACGCCCCCTTCTTTGGGTGGGTCCAGTCGCACGAGATGCCGCGCGAGCGGCGCAACTCGAAGCGAGGCGGTGGCGGCCGATTGTGACCGATGCCCGGCGGATCATCGGCGTCAGGCATCGCAGACGTCGGCGCCTTCATAGTGGATCGATCCCCGCGCCCTGCGCGACCGCGAGCCAGGCGTCGATCGCTTCGCGCGTCTCGATCAGCTCGATACTCTCGCGCAGCGCGACAACCGCGTCGCCACGCCAGACCGGCGCCATGATCCATTGCCGGAGATAGTTCCGGAGCACCGCGATCTGCGCGGCCGAGAGCTCGGCGCCGGCCAGATACGCCTCGACGGCGGGGCGCAGCGCTCCGCTCGTTTCGTACCGCCAATAGAAGGGCTCAGCCATCGCCGCGCTCTCGGCGGAGCCTTCCCAGATCCGCGCCGGCACGCGCTTGCCGTCGATTTCCAGCGTGACCAGCCGGTCGGTGTTTTCGATCGTGATCTTTCATTCTCTGCCGCCCCATCCGCTTCCCTCGCCGTCGCGGCAGAGCGCGACATCACCGACGATCTGGTGAGTCGTGCCCGGCTTACAGATGCGCAGGTAAAACTCGGTGGCGCGCGGATTGATCGGCTTGCGCGCCCGCGTCGGGCGATGCTCGTAATGCGTCGGCGAATGCTCGATGACCTCGTATTCCCATCCCTGATCGTCCACTGCCATCATCAAATCCGGCTGCCCGACCGCGTTCCAGGTCAGCGTCACGAAGTCGAGCGTCTCGGCGCCGATCGCGCGGGCGATCGCGCGAACGACCGGCTTCTCGGCGCGGGTGACTTTTTCCGTGCCGTCGGCGCGGATCACCAGAAAGGTGCCGGGGTCGACCACGGGGAAGCCGTCGTCAAAGCCAGGCCGCGCTTCGATCGTCATGTTAGGGCGCTCCGAGGTTGGCTGCGGCTCGCTTGGCGGCGGCGCCCATTAACTTCGGTGCCGGCTTCGCGGTCGGCACAAAGGGCGCATCGGGATGCCTGGACTGCATGTGCCGGGCAAGCTGTGATACCGTGCGGTTGCAGCACGGGCAGACGCCGGCGCCGGCGCGCTTTTCGATGCGCTCACGCTGACGGCGCTCTTCGGCGGCGCGTCTATCGGCGGCGGCGCGCTCTTCATCAAGCCGGGCGTTTTCCTGCTTGAGGCTGTCGCGCTCGCGACGCACGCGATCGAGCTCGGTTTCGGTGAAATGCAGCGCATGCCCGTTCGGGCAATACCAACCCGGGGACGCGCGCGGGGATTCGCGTCGGTTTTGGATAAAGCGGCGCGGCACCGCATAGAGGATGCCGCAAGTCGGGCAGGTCAGGGCTTCGAGATCCGTCAACGCCTGCATGCGTTCAGCTTTCGACCGCCGGCGCGTATTGGGCGCGCGCCTCTATCTCGGCGGCCAATCGCTCGACCAGCGCCAAGCAATCAGGCCGGTCGCTCGAGCCGCCCTTGCCCCAGTGGTTGCGCGCGTCGGCGATGGAAAAGTTTCGGCAGCCAGCGATGATGCGCCAAGCGCCACGGACGCGAACCGCGACAAACTGGTAGCCGCGCTTATCGGCGCCGGCATTCAACATCATCAGGCCCGGGCAGTTGTCGACCCAGACATGGGTCGCGGCGGGCAGCTCGGGCAGCGCCACGAGGCCCGGGCAGTTGTAGACCTCGACATAGGTCGCGGCGGGCAGCTCGGGCAGCGCCACGAGGCCCGGGCAGCTGCCGACCCGGACATGGGTCGCGGCGGCCAGCTCGGGCAGCGCCACGAGGCCCGGGCAGTTGTAGACCCCGACATAGGTCGCGGCGGGCAGCTCGGGCAGCGCCACGAGGCCCGGGCAGTTGCCGACCCGGACATGGGTCGCGGCGCTTGAATTTTCGATCAACCACGCCAGCGAGCGGCGCTCGCTATTGACCGTCAGGAAAATGCGATTTGAGTCCATCATTCACCTTTTTCTGGTGTCGCGCACGAGCTACACAAATCGTCCCAGCACGAGCTACACAAATCGTCCCAAACCCACCAGCAGCCTTCCGGGCAGCTGCTCTCGTTGGTGCAACCGCATTCGCGGCATGCGCGGACGCCGATCGCGGACAGGTCCGGGCCGCCCGGGTAATCGCGGAAATCCGGGACAAGGCACCCAAGCTGAAGCCACGCCTGCTGCTCGGCATGTTCCCAGCGGACATGGCTCGGGCTGTCGCAATCGGTATTCGCATCGCTCGCAACGACGAGCAATAGCGCGGTCTCGCCGAAGGCCCGCTGTTCTTCGGCCGAGAACGCTGCCCATGCGGCGCGCGGATCAAACCGCCCGAGCATCACGCCGCCTTTGGCGCCGTGGCACCGGCGCCAACCGTCTCCAGCGGCAACCGGCCGCCAAACGGGTCATCGAGCGTCTCTGCATCGGCGGCGCCTCGGCGCGCCTCCTCCTGCGCCTGGCGCTCGCGCTCGATCTCCGCATCGGCGGCGCAGGCGATCGATTCAAGGTTGCCCATGTCGGGGCGCAAGGCGTTCCGGCGCGGTTTGATGGCGGCCGAATTCCACCATTTCGTGAAAAATCCGGTGCCGGCGCCAGCGCACTCGAAGGCTTCCTTGCGCAAGAGTTCGAGCGCGTGGTCGACCGGCTTGCCGCCCTTGACCCATTCGGCAATCGCCGCCCCGGTGGCTTCGGTCAGGCGCTCGCCGCGGAAGAATTCGGCCAGGTCGCCCGGCACCTTGAGGCGCTCCGGGTCAACCTCGTAGCCGCCATCCAGCGTCATCGGCACGACGATCGTCATTTCGTATTTGAGCCGCTTGTCCTGGATCGGCTCCCACGGCAGCGTCAGAAGCGTCTTTTTCGGCTTGCCGTTCTCCTCGATATAGGCTTCGACGATCGGCTGCTTGGCGCGGGTGCACAGGATGAGGTGCATCCGCGTCGACAACAGGAAATTGACCAGCCGCTTATAGTCGCGCTTTGGCTCCAGCCATTTCAGCAAGCCCCTTTTGCCGTTGGCTTCGGCGAGGTCGGCCATTTCCAGGACGCCGCCCGTCCCTTCCCAGCAATGTGAGAACGAGTCGATAATCAGGGTGTCGACGCCAAAGCGGACAAATTCCTCGATTGCCTCCAGATAGCGCGATGGAGTGTAGGGCGGGGTCAACTCCCCGACGACAAACCCGCCCGGCACCTTGTCGCTGTAAAGGCGCATGCGGCCGGCTTCGGTATCGAGACCGCCGATCTTGCCCTGCGGCCCGACGATGCCGCGAGCGACGCGCAATGCCGTGTAGGTTTTGCCGCTGCGCGGCGGCCCAAAGAATTGGATCAGGAGATGCGCCCCGGCGCGCGTCGCTGGCGCGATGTTGAGGATGTTCGATGCCATCACTGTTCTCCTGGGTTTGGCGCAAAGAGCGCCTTGGCGGTGCGCAACAGCGCGGGGTCGATCGCTGCGGTGCGGCGGATCTGGTGCGTCGCGAACTCGCCGGCCTCGCTCCTGTCCTGCAATTGGTAGATGGCCCAGGGCGGCAGCGAGACGCGAAAGGCGCGGTCGCGCTTGGCGCCAGGCTCGCGGTAGCCCGGCCAGTCGCCCGAGCCCGCACAGCGGGCGAACAATTCGCAGGCGCGGCGGTTGACGATCCGGCCCCACTCGAGCGCGGCCTCGTCAAAGGCGACGACGCTGACGAGGTAGGGCGGCTCCTTTTCGACGACGACAAACCAGTATTCCTCGGGCCGCCGGCCGGTCACCGCCTCGGCGCCCTCTAGATACCAGGCAGCGCGGGCATGGTAGCCGAGCCGGGTGGCCTGGTCCTTCCAGGTGCGCGGGTTGGCCGAGGCCGCAGTCTTCAGGTCGACCAGCCAGCGGCCGTGCCGCGGCAGCCAGTCGATGCGCGCCTTGCACGGCACATCGGTGCCGGCATCGCGCCAGGTCAGGCTCGCTTCCGGCATGCCGCCGGCAAAGGCTTCGCTGGCGATCGGGTGCGCGCGGATCGATCCGGCGATCGCCTGCACGATGTCGAGCTGGCGGGCGAGCAGCGGGACTCGATCCGAGTCGCGCGCGGCGTTGCGCTGCTCCTGCGCCTTGCCGGTGCGGTAGTCGGCGGCGTCGATGATAAGCGTGCGCGCCTCGAATTCGGCCGGCTCCAATACCGCCAGGTGCGCCGCCGAGCCGATATCGAATTCGGTCTTCGCCTCGGCTGTCCATAGCGGGTTCCAGGGGCTCTGCCAGAGAAATTTCGCCGGGCAGTCCTCGGCCAAGGTCCACGCACCTGAAGCCGACAGCGCCCGCAGCGCGTGATAATCGGGTGCCGGCAGGTTTGGCTGAAGCCGGGTCGGCCAGTCGCGCGGGACCATTATCCCCTCCCCTTCAGCAGCGCGATATTCTCGCGCGCGGATTGCAGTGCGGCGCGGCCGGCTTCGTCGTCCGGCGCGCAGGCGTTGATGCCCATGTCGATGATGCGGATCGCGTCGTCGAGGCCGGCGTGCCATCCCCTAAACCAAGCGGGCGGGGTGCGCCCGAGGATGGGAATCATCCGGCTCTCCCGCTTCCGCACGCCAGCGTGTCGGCTTGGCGCCGGCCGGGTTTGCCTCGCAGGGTCCAGATATCCTGGATTGTCTGGCGCGCCTGCCGTTTGGCGCTGGCGTGGCGGGCTTCGGGGAGGCCCGCGTATTGCCGCAGCGCGCGGGCGCCGAGCGGCTCTTTCTCGTCGACCAACTCGGCGACGGCGAGCAATTCGACGAGCGCGTTCAGCGCCTTGTCGAGCGCGGCTTCGGCCCGCTCGCGCGGGGGCTCGTCGAGTTGCGGCGAATTTTGCGCTTTCATCCGAGGTCCCTTATGAGAACAACCAGCGCGAGGCCGATCGCGAGGATGACCACGGCGCCGCCGAGCCCGGCGAGGAGTGCCGCGCCGACGCCGACCGCGTGGTCAAGCCAGCGCAACCGGCCGTGGCGGCACAGCGCGCAGCGCGGGTAGCGGCAGGGGCGGCGGTCGTAAGGGCAGAGAGCGCGCGATTTTTTGCGGGGGCGCGGCATTTCGACGAGCGTGCCCGTGGCCTGCAACAGATCGTGGTCGCTGGCACCGTGAAAGACGGTCATCGGACGCCCCCGAAATGATCAAGCCGCGGCGCCAGCGTGGCGCCTGCCGCGAGCGGCGTTTCGGCGAACAAATTCCATTCGGTCTCGGTGATCGCGTAAGCCTGCGCGCCGCCTTTGCGCCGGATGATGACCCAGACCTTGCGGGCGCCCTTGTCGGCGACCCGGCCGAGACAGCGGATCTCGCCGTGGCGGTCAAAGCGGGGCGCGTCGGTCATGGCAACAGCCCCGCCTCGCGCAGGGCTTGGCGGCCGGCGCGGGTGATGACGTACTGCGATTGCACCACCGCGCTCGCGACCGGCGTCTCGCGACGGTATTTACACTGCCGTTTGACCGCGCGCCTGACCCAGCCGCGCTCATAAAGCCGCGCAAGATAGCCGGCAGGCAGCCGATGCAGCCGGTCGCGGCTCTGCCACATGCCGTCCAACAGTTTGCCGGCGTTGGGCGGGCTGGTTACCATCGCCCGGCTCCGGCGAGGGCGCGCAGCTCGTCGTGGAGGCGGGTGAGTTCGCGATCGACCGAGTCGGCCGAAATGCGCCCGGCCAATTCGCCGAGGCCGCAATCGTGCAACAAGAGGCTGGCGCGGATCAGAAACCAGTTGCGCACCGGCCCGAGCCGCTCACATTCGAGCGCGCGGCCGAGGCAGCTCGTGGCCTCGGCGAGGCGGCTCTGGTCGGCGGCGCGGCGCAATATCGCGGCGCTCATCGGGGCCGCACCAGGTGCGCTTTGAGGCGCGGGTGCCGCTCGATCCACGCTTGCAGCGAGCGGTAGGTGTCGGGCTCCAGTCCGACGTAATGGTCGCCCAGCTCGCGCGGCGCCCGCAAGATGACCTGGAAGCCGTCGAAGCGGGCGTAAAGCCCGTCACCGAGATAGATTTCGGCATCCTGTTGCGGCAATCCGTTCGGCATCACGCATTCTCCCGGCAAAACGGATAGCCGGCCGGCAGGCAGAGCCAGCGCCAGCGCCGCCAGTCGACATCGCGCGACAACAGCGAGGGCGCAGCGGCCAAGCGGCGGGTGCAGCCGACCAGCATGCCGAGGTTGCGGTTAGCGCTGGCGAGCGCGACGGCGATCCCCGGCTCGGGCCGCGGCGAGGGAGTAAAGGGCGGCCGCGCGGGCATCACCGGCCCTCCGCCTTGGCGAGCGCGGCTCTTGCGAGCCTATCGATTTGCGCGAACGCGTTTGGCGGCTGAGCCTCCGCGTAAGAGGCGATAGCTTGCAGCGCCGCGTACAGATCAGGTGCGGCGGCGATCAGAAACGCATTCGCGCGGGCCTCCGGCGCGGTTATGGCTCTACGTGGACCGCCACCTTCGGCGATCGCAACCAGCGACACTTTGTCGGCCCCATAGATCAATGGGGCACGATAATCGAGCGCGACAGGCTCGATTACCGCCCACGGCCCCGGCGTGAAGGTGACGCCCGGCGCTATCGTCTCAGGTTGTGCGGTGGTTCGGTCGGTTGTGGTCATCGTAGCCTCCCCCTGCGCGAAATTCCCGCGAACGATAATCCGCCGGATCGGCCGCCGTCAATAGTCTTGACGCGAAAAAATCGCGGTTATATCGTTCGGCGCATGAATGCGGCGGAACAGATCATCGCCCGCTTCGGCGGCCCGACGAAACTGGCCCAACTCTTGGGCCTGCGCGAAAGCACGGTGCGCACTTGGCGCGACGTCGGGCGCATCCCGGCAACCCGCCAGCGCGATGTGCTGGAGCAAGGCCACGCGCTCGACCCGCCGCTCAAGCCCGCTGATTTCTTTGAGCCGATTGCCCCGCGGCGCACCCAGCCCGAGCGGGCGGCGTGATGGATGATCGCCGCCTCGTTAAGCTCCTTGTGGGCGGATAGGAAATAACAAATGGCCGCCCCCGACTTTCTCTCGGTCGGCGCGGCATCGGGGCTGATTCCCGGCTCCTCGATATTCGACGAAGCGATCGGCGTCGCGGTCGAGCATTGCCTGTGGGCCGAGGCGCAGGACCTCTCGCCCTTAGAGATCATGCTGCAGCTTTACAGCACGGTCGGCTGGCGCATCCCCTCTGATCCAGGGTGGGATCACGCGCTCTGGTACCTCGCCGCGACGTGGCTCGAATTGCAGAAAAAAATAAGCCGCGCCCGAGGGCGGCAATCAAACATCGGAAGGGGAAGGCCGATGAGCCGGATCAGGTCAGTCCATCCCTCGCAGTGGACCGAAGGCGAATTCGCGCAATGCTCACCGCTCGCAAGACTGCTGCTGCTCGGGCTGCGTAACGAGGCTGACGACCACGGGATTTTTGAGTGGCAGGCGCTGACGCTGAAATTGCGGGTGCTGCCGCTCGATGATGTCGATGTCGACGAGCTGCTGGGCGAGCTGGCCGCGCGCGGGCTGATCGCCAGCTACGAGGCGGGCGGCCAGCGCTACGGAATATGCCGGTCATGGCACCAGCAGCCGCAGCATCCGAGCTACCGTTACCCACAGCCGCCGGTGGATGATTACGGGAGAACTCCCGAACCCTCTGGAGGCCTCACTGAATCTGACCCCGGCGAAAGCCGGGACCCAACGAAAAACTCAGTGAGCCCTCACTCTGACTCTTACTTGAATGGTAAAGAAGGGAAGAAGAGAGAGAGGGGCGCGCGCGCGACCGCGCCAGGAGGCGCGGCTCTCTCTCTGAATTTCGATTTGCCGGATGATTGGCGGGAGGAAGCCGCCGCAACACGCCAGGTCGCCCGATTACCGGAGGTCAATCTCGCCGCGGAGTGGGCGAAATTTAAGATTCACCAGGGCGAGACGCGGCGTCGTCTCGATGTCTGGCGCCGCCGCTGGCTCAACTGGGCGCTCAATGCCCGGGCCGCGCCGGGTAACGGCGCCGTTGCGTCCGAGCCGGCCCAGGTGGCGTCAAATCCGCGGCGGCGAGATGAATTGTGGGGCCGAGATGCGGATTGGTGGCAACAATTTGCTGTGGCCGGGCGCCTTCATGCCGCGGCCTGGGTCGACGGCCACTGGCGCACGTCCTGGGGCAGGCCGCCCGACGATCCGCAATGCGGTCTCGAGCGCGAGCTGGTCGCGGCAGCAATCGCCGAGCGGGCGCGCCGATTGCGCGAACAGCCGGAACTGGTGATGCCGCTGGCGGGCGGCGCGGCAACTCACCCGGAGCGGGAGGTCGCGGACGATGAGCCGGATGCTGAGGTGGCTTGAGACGGCGGCGTACCAGCGCGCCCTGGCCCAACGGGGCGAGGCGATCGCCGCGGCGCGGGCAGAGCTGGAACGCCGGCATGCCTTGCGCGCTGAGGGCGTGAAGAGCGTAGCACCAGGAACCCACACAGGCGGCGACAGCTGGGGTGCAGCCGCCAAAGACGAGGATGGCCCAGATGTCGCGTGACGGCTGGGCCGGGATCGTTACCGGGCTCACCGTTGGCGGGAGGAATTACCACAATGACCGACGCAGAGCGTGAAGCGCAGATCCGCCAGACTACTGATACAAAAGGGAATTATATAGATGACTCCCGTTCGTGAGGAAATCATCGGCGGCTGCCGGCTGATCCTCGGCGATTGCCGCGAGATGCTTCCGACGCTTGCTCGCGCCGATGCTGTGGTGACCGACCCGCCGTATGGCATCAATCATTCATCCTCGTTTGGTGCTTCCTGGCAGGATACGCGGATCGCTGGCGACAATGACACGGCGCTGCGGGACGAAGTGCTGACCGGTTTCGATAACGTCGCTGCGTTCGGCACGTGGAAAACGCCGCCCATTGCGGACGTGGCGGGGTGCCTCGTGTTCGATAAAGGCCCTGCCTTCGGCATGGGCAATCTTTCGTTTCCATGGAAACCGTCGTTTGAATTGATTTACGTGCGGGGTCGCGCGTGGCGCGGGAGGCGGGATGAGGGGGTGCTAAGGGGACACGTCCAGGTTTCCTGGGAAACGCAGCACAAAGGCCTAGGCGACCGCGAGGCGCGCAGTCATCCGCATCAAAAGCCGATCTCTTTGTGCGAGGCGCTGATGCAGAAGCTGCCACACGAGTTTGTCATCCTCGATCCCTTTATGGGCAGCGGCACGACTGGCGTCGCTTGCGTCCGCTTAGGGATGCGGTTCGTCGGGGTGGAGATTGAACCACGCTATTTTGAGATCGCGTGCCGCCGGATTGCCGCAGCGCAGCGCCAAGGCGATTTGATCCGCGACGTGCGCCCGACAGTCACCCAGAAATCCTGCCGATGAACATGAAAATCCCCGCGATTATCAGCCCGATAATCACGACGCTAAAGAACACTATGACCATGGTTTCCATTATGGAGCCTTACGTGCCTTCGCCGCCCGCCGCTTGCGCGGACCATATCGTGCCGCTGTGCCTTGGCGGCGCCGACAACGACGCGAACCTGCAGTGGCAGCCCATCGCGGAAGCGCTTGAGAAGGACCGGCTGGAGCGCGCGGCATGCATCGCCGTCTGCCGCGATCGTTGGATGAGCCTGAAGGAGGCGCAGGCTGTCTTCCTCGACGACTGGCGACGCTACAAGATCGGGCGCTGAGCGGAGAGGAGAAAATCACATCGAGATCGGCCGATGGCCCCGGAAGAGCTTGCCGCCTGGCAGAAACGATGCGGGCTCAGAACCGACGCCGAGGCGGCGCGCGCGCTCGGGATGGGGGTCAGCAGCTACCGGCAGAAGCGCACCGGGCGGGCCTCGATCCCGCGGCAGACCGAATTGCTGTGCGCCTATTATGAGGTTTTCAGCGCGCATCTGTTGCTTAATCTGACCGAGGCGCTGGAGCGCCTGGCGGAGCTGACGGCGGTGCCGATCGCTCCGATCGCCGCGGCGAAAGTGGCGGAAACCATCATCAAAGTGTTGAAAAATGGGCACCAGGAGATCGATTTGCCGACTGCCAATCCGCCGTCGCGTTAGGCTAAGCTGAAGTGCGGCGCGGCGCTGCGGCGCTGGCTGGCTTGACGCGGGAAGCGGATTGGGCGCAGCCTTGCAAAATAGCAATCTCGAATTCGTCCGACCGCCCGGCCAGGCCGCGGCGGTCTTTCGTTTTCCGCGGCGCGGAGGACAGATGGCGGGTCGCCCGAAAAAGGCTGGGCCGCGCCATCCGGGCGGCCGGCTCTGTCAGAACATCGCGCCACCCGCCGAAGTCTTGGAGCAGCGCGCGCGAATGGTCGGCGAAGCGAACGAACGCGACCAGCGTGCCGGGTATCCGCTCGGCATCCTTGCGCTGAAGGGGCTCCTTCAGCGTGCCGATCATTCCGCCGGGATGCGATACGGCGGGCTCTACATCGCGATTTGGGGCAGAGGCCCGATGCCGTCGCATTTCGCGGCGATGATGCCCGAATTGCGCGGGGCGGAGTGGGAACTGCTCGACGACAAAAAACGCGAAGAGATTTTATTTGGGCTCGCCGGCGATCTCGGCGAAGCAACGGCGGTGCTGCTCGCACTGTCGACGCGGCGGCCCTTTGAGATCCTCGTCAACCTCGCGGTCTATGAGCGCCCGATGCGGTTTATGGATTGCGCGCGCGCCCGCTCCGCCTCGGCCTGGGCGGCGGACCAGCGCGATCTCGATGCGCTGAAAGAGGCCACCGGCCGGCTCGCCACGCTTTGGAGGATCGAGCGCAAGGCGGCGTAGCGGCCGCGCGATTCCGTCACGCCACCGACAAACCGACGTTTCATAATGGGACGGCCTCAGAATGGCTCGGCGAGGTCCGGCGCAGAGCGCTGGCACGCCGAATTCCGGCGGTCGCTTTGTCAGTTATTTCAGGGTCAGCACCGACAGACAGGGTTCCTCGGGGCTCGGGCTTGAGGCTCAACGCGAGGCTGTCTCTCGGCATGTAGCTGGCGCCGGCGGTATCGTCATCGCCGAGTTTACCGAAATCGAGACCGGCACGAAGAAACGATATCGGCCACAAATGGCAGCGGCGCTTGCGGCGTGCCGGCTGAAGCGGGCGACGCTGGTCATAGCCAAGCTGGACCGCCTCGCGCGGAACGTCCATTTCGTGAGTGGGTTAATGGAGTCCTGTGTGGACTTCGTAGCCTGCGATAATCCACACGCGACGCCCGTGCTGATCCACATAATGGCCGCCTTCGCCGAATATGAAGCTGAGGCGATCTCTCGGCGGACGAAGGAGGCTCTCGCGGCGGCAAAGGCTCGCGGCGTGAGACTGGGGAACCCGCATTTGCGGCCGGGCGATCGGTTCGGGCTCGCGCGCGAGGCGCGCAAAGCGCGGATCATCAGGGCGGATAAGCGGGCCGAAGATGTGATGCACTACGTCGTTGCGGCTCGGAATGCCGGCTGCTCTACGCTTGGCGAGATCGCCGCCGCGCTTATGGCTCGCGGCATCGAAACGCCTCGCGGCGGTACGCAGTGGTCGCGCGAGCAAGTGCGCAGAGTTATCGCCAGATCTAGCTGAGGGACTGGATGACCAAACCGCTCGACGCGGCGGAAAAGCGCCTGCGCGGCATGAGCCTGGCGCAACTGGCCGATGAGGTCGGCACGCTGAAGGCGGCGATCGCCGCTGCGGATGAGCAGCTCGGCCTGGTCAAGGCCGAGGGCGTGCGGCGCGAACTCACCGAGTTCGACAGCGAGATTTTTCACTGCACGCTGAGCCCGCCGGCGGATTCGCGGCGGCTCGATGGCGGAATGCTGAAGGCGGTGTTCGGCGAGGCGTTTGTCGAGCATTTCTCGAAGACCGCGGTCGGCGAAAACTGGAGGCTGAATTGCTACGCCCGGCCGGCGCGAAAGGCGGCCTAGGTGATTTCCCGGCGCGGGTCGGGGTTTGGCTTTGAGGGAGAGAAAGAAATGCAATCACGCAGTATGCCGCCGCAGTCAGCACCGATGATCGCGGCAGGAAAACCGCTGGAGCCGACCCAGCTCGGCGAGCTTCACGACAAGGTGGTGTCTGCCTTGGAGCGGGCGCGCGCCCTCGCCGGCGGCCTCGAAGCGTTTGCGCATCGGGTCGGGGTTGGCCATCTGGTCGAGCAGCCGCCCGAGGAAGCCGCCGAGCCGCAGTCGCCGGTTAATTCGGTGACGCACGCGCTGCACCGGGGCGCCTTGGAGCTGCACGACGCGCTCTCCCACGCCGAAGCCGTCCTGCGCGCGCTGCAATCGCACGCCTGAGCGCAGTTCGGGGCATTTCCCGGGCATTTTCCCCGCGATTAAGCCCAAAAACTGAAAAAATATCAGTTTTCGATGAAAAACGGCGGTAAACGCGCCGGCGCCGGGCGTCCGCCGGGCAAGCTGAACCATCGCACGCGCGATCTGAAAGACCTGGCCGACCGCTACACCGCGCGCTGCGTCAAGGTGGCAGCCGAGATCATGGCGGACGGGAACGCGCGGCACGCCGACCGGCTTGAGGCGGTCAAGATCCTCCTGGATCGCGGCCACGGCAAACCGCGCCAGGAATTCGACGTGACCGGCAAGCTGACGCTCGAACAACTGGTCGAAGCGAGTCTCAAACCCGATGGCGATGGAGGTGGCACCGGCAGCGCTCCGCTGCTGGCGTGAGGATCCCAGCCAATTTGTCCGCGAGGTCTTTAACACCGAGCCCGATCTTTGGCAGGACGAGGCGCTGAGCGCTTTCCCGTCCTCGCCGCGGCTCGCGATGAAGGCCTGCAAAGGGCCCGGGAAGACCGCCGTCCTCGCGTGGCTCGGGTGGAACTTCATGGTGACGCGGCCGCATCCGAGGTGCGGCGCGATGTCGATCACCGGCGACAATCTGCGGGCCAATTTGTGGACTGAACTCGCGGTGTGGCGCGAGAAATCGCCGCTCTTGAAGGCCGCGTTCGAGCAGACAAAGACCGAAATTTTCGCCCGCGACCATCCGCAGACCTGGAAACTTGAGGCCCGCACCTGGGCAAAGGACGCAACGCGCGAGCAGATCGGCCACGCGCTGGCCGGGCTCCACAGCCGCTACGTGCTATGGCTGATGGACGAGTCGGGCGCCTATCCCGACGCGATCATGCCGACCGCCGAGGGCATCTTTGCCGGCGATCCGGTCGAGGCGCATATCGTTCAGGCCGGCAACCCGCTCCTCCTCTCGGGGCCGCTCTACCGGGCCTGCACGGTAGCGCGGCGGCTCTGGGTCGTGGTCGAGATCACCGGCGACCCGGATGACCCAAAGCGCAGTCCGCGCATCCCGATCGCGCATGCGCGGGAGCAGATCGAGCAATACGGCGCCGATAATCCCTGGGTGCTGGTCAACATCTTTGGCCGGTTCCCGCCATCCTCGATCAACACGCTGATCGGGCCGGAGGAGATCGCCGCCGCCGAGCGGCGCAGCTATCGCGAGGGCGACTTCGCGCACAGGGCAAAAATCCTCGGTGTCGATGTGGCGCGATTTGGCGACGACAGCTCGGTGATCTTTCCGCGTCAGGGTTTGGTTGCCTTCACGCCGCTGCAATACCGCAACCTCGACTCCTTTCAGGGCGCCGGCGCCGTTGCGCGGAAATGGGGCGACTGGCAAGCCGACGGCTGCTTTATCGACGACAGCGGCGGATGGGCGACGGGCTGGATCGATGCGCTGCGGCAGCTGGGGCGCTCGCCGATCGGCGTGCCGTTTGCCGGAGAGCCGCATGACCGGCGCTATTACAACAAGCGGGCCGAAATGTATTTCGAGGCGGCGAAGTGGATCAAGGGCGGCGGCCAATTGCCGCCGTGCCCGGAGCTCGGCGCCGCGTTGACGCAAACCACCTACAGCTTCCGCGGCGACCGGCTGTTGCTTGAGGACAAGGCGCTGATCAAGGAGCGGCTCGGCTATTCGCCGGACCACGCCGACGCTTTCGTGCTGACCTTTGCGCAGCCGGTATTGCCGCGCGGGACGCATCCGCTGGGCGCAACCGCGCACCGCAAGGAATATGACCCCTACGGGGAGATTGGCCGATGAGGGCATTCTCGGTCGCGGTCCTGACCCAATCGGCGCACGGGAAGCAGATGGCGCCGCTGCGCCAGAAGCGCAATTTCGAGGAAGAGGCCGATCGCGCGGCTTTTGAGCGGCGCAAGAAAGCCCTCGCCTGATGGGGATGCAGTTCGGCGGGCCAAAGATCCCGGCGCCGCCCCCGCCGCCCCCGCCGCCGCCCAATCCGCCGACGATGGCGTCGAGCGGCGTCATGGCCGCGGCCGATGCGGCGCGGGCCGCCGCGGCAACGGCGGGCGGCGCGGGGTTCGACAATACGCTCCTGACCGGGGGCCAGGGCACCCAATCGCCGGCGACGGCGACCAAAGCGCTGGTCGGCACCTGAGCCGGGCATGGCAGCAGCAGCCGAGGCGGTGGCGCCCTACGAGCGGGCGGGGCCGAGCTTTCTTGCCGAGCAGCCGCTCAGCGCGCCGGAACCGCGCGCCGAGGCTGATTGGCAGGACCTTTACGTTCATCTCGAAGCCCGGCTCGCGAGCCTGCGGGTGTGGCGCTACAGCTGGTGGGGCCACTGGGCGCGCCTGGCGCGGCTGATCCTGCCCTACCGCTACCACTGGGTCATCACCGCCAACAACCTGAACCGGGGCAACTCGGTCAACGATGCGATCATCGACGAGACGGCGACCTATGCGATGGGCGTCTGCTCGGCCGGCTTGCAGGCGGGCGTCATGTCGTCGTCGCGGCCGTGGTTCAAGCTCGGGACGGCATTGCCGAATTTTGAGCCGGACGCCGCCGCCGCCGCCTGGCTCGACGACACAACCGAGCGGATCTATGCGGTGCTGGGCGGCAGCAACTTCTACACCGAGGGCGCGCAGGTCTTTCAGGACCTCGTTACCTTCGGCACCGCGCCGATGCTGATCTACGAGGATTTCGAAGACGTAATCCGCTGCTATGTGCCGTGCGCCGGGGAATATTTTCTCAGTGTCGGCGGCCGCCTCAGTGTCGACAGCTTTTACCGCGAATACACCTACACCGTGGCGCAGATCGTCGATTGGTTCAGGCTCGACCACTGCCCGCAGCAGGTGCGCCAGCATTGGCTGCAGGGCGGGGCGAGCCTCGAGCGCGAGTTTGTCGTCGGGCACGCGATCGAGCCCAATTTCCCGCTGGCGGCGCGCGGCAAGGCCGACAACAAGATCGCGGTGGTCGGCGGCGATTTTATCTATCGCGAAGTCTATTGGCTGCGCGGGCAGAAGACCGAGGCGGAATTGTCGCGCCGCGGGTTTCGCGAGCGCCCGTTTGTCGTCGCGCGCTGGTCGAAGACATCGAACGATGCCTATGGCCGCGGCCCCGGGATGGTGGCATTGGGCGGCACGACGCAGCTGCAGCACGAGCAGCGCAGGAAGGGCGAATACATCGACAAGATGGTGCGCCCGCCGATGGGCGCCGACCCGGCCCTGAAGATGGAGCCGACTTCGATATTGCCGGGCGAGGTCACCTACATCAACACCGAGGGCGGCAAAAAGGGGTTCTGGCCGCTCTACGAGGTGGACGGACACGGCATGCCGGCGCTCTCGGCCGATATCGAGGGCGTGCAGAAGCGCATCGACCGCGCATTCTTTGTCGATGTCTTCCTGATGATCAGCCAGATGGAGGGGGTGCAGCCCCGGAACGAACTGGAGATCGCCGAGAGGAAGGGCGAGAAGATCCAGTTGCTGGGGCCGGTCATCGAATTGTTTGAGACCGAATTCGCCTCGCCCGCCATCCAGCGTGTCGTCGCGATCATGCAACGCCGCGGGCTCCTGAAGCCGCCGCCGCCGTCGCTGCGCGGCGTTCCGATCGCCATCGAATACATCAGCATGATGAAACTGGCGCAGCGAGCGGCCGAAACCGCCGGGATCGAGCGGACGCTGGGCACCGTGGCAAAGCTCAGCGAGGGCGCCATGGCGGCCGGACTGCCGAACCCGCTGCGGATCTTCAACCTCGACGAAGGCGCGCGGATCTATGCCGACCGGCTCGGCTACCCGGCGCGCGGCATCTACAGCGAGGCTGAAGTCACCGCGTCGGATGCCGAGCGCGCCAAGGCGGCGCAGCAGCGGCAGATGATGGCGGCGGCCCTGCCGGCGGTGCAGGCAGCCGAGGGGCTGAGCCACATCGATGTCGGCGGCGGACAATCGGCGGTGCAGGCTATGATGGGAACCCAGCCGGGCGGCGGACAGCCGGCGGGAGGGCAGGCGTGAGCATCCCGACCGAGGCCGAAATCTGGGCATGCCTGTCGGAAAATATGCGCCTTGCGGCGGAGGACTGCGAAAAGCTGGCGCGGCTGCCGATCCGTGGCCCGACCTATCTGCGGCTCCTGGAAGAATTAAAGCTGATCACCGGCGCCTGCCGCGCCTTGGCGTGGTGTCGCGACGACGCCGGCGGAGTGGGCGCCCCCGTTGGCTTCAGTGGCACGCACGGGCTTGAAGCCGTGCAAATGGGCGAGAACGACTCGGCCGGATGGCTTGAGGTCTCGCACATGATGGGCACCCTGCACCAGAAGATCGGCGACTGGTTGCGCTCGCACTACCGCGGGCCACTCTTCCTGAAGGCCGCGACGGTACTGCGCGAGATCCACCGGCAGATGCAGCGCCGGCACGACCGACCGCTCGGACGCTCGCCCATGACCCAGGGCGCGCTGATGCCGCCGATGCGGCCTGGCCCGCATAGAGAGAGCCGCCCGGTGCAGGTAAAGGCGCCCGGTGCTATCGTGCTGCCGCCGGGGTTCAAGGATAAGAGGGCGGCATGAGCATGAGCGTCACCAACCATGAAATCATCCCGCGCGCTCTAGCGCGGATCGGCGCAGTCGAGAATTACGGTCGCGGTCCCGGGATGGACGCGCTTCAGGATTTGCGCGCGCTGAATGCGTTACCGGAAGAAGAACGTGCAGCCGGTGCGGCGCGGTACGTGGAGCGGAAGATCATCCAACGCCAGCACGAGCTCGCGGCCATAAACGAGCCGCCTGCGCGGCCGGCGTTGACGCTCGCCGACATCGAGGCCGCCGCAGCGCGCATCTATCGCTCGTATATGATCCCCCCGCACCTGCTTGTCGCGTCCGGGTGGCTGTCGTTACGGGCCATTGACAATGCCGCCGGTCTTGTCCCCCTTCCGCCGCGCGAGCCTGAGCCGCGCGAGATCGCGCCGTTTCCGCTCGCTGCATACCGGGCGCTGACCGAATGAACGACGAGCCGGCGGGCCGGCCGACCTGCGCGACGTGCATCCATTTCTTTGGCGAGGGCGCGGCGATCGGACATTGCCGCGAAGCACCGCCAACGATGTTTATCGTCGGGCTGCGCCAGGGCATAGCCGGCAAGGAGGCGGTGCCCGCATCGTTTTTCCCGCCGGTATTGCCGAGCGACAGCTACGGCCGGCATCCCGATTTCATGCTGTGGTACAGCGGGCAGCGGCACCGCAGCGCGAGCTAGATGGCGGAAGACGACGACGGGCTGCCGGAGGAAGACGAGCCGGCCGCAGCGCCGCATCCGCTTGACGAGATCCCGAACGCCGCCGACCGGAAGTCGCACCGCCGGGCGCGGGCCAACCAGAAGCAGCGCGAGGAAGAAGCGCGGCTCTTCTGGCGCGCGGTGTTCGCCACTGCGATCGGCCGGCGCGAAATGTGGGGCATCCTGCAGGCCGGCCATGCTTTCGAAGAGCGCTTTGCCTGCGGGCCGAACGGATTTCCGCAAGAGGCGGCGACCTGGTGCGAAGCCGGCGAGCAGCGGTTGGCGTTCCGGCTTTACCGCTCCTGGCTCAGGTTTGAGCCCGAGGGGGTCCAGCTGATGATGCGCGAGAACGATCCGGCGCTGGCAACGCCAGTGCGCGCTCAATCGCCGTCACGCGCGCAGTCAACTCGGTGATCGCGTGTCGCAGTTCTCTCAAGGAGCCCAGCGCAAAATCAGCGCCGGTAGGCAGGTTAGAAGGGCTTTCCATTGCCAGACGATAGCACAGGCGGGACGCCGCTACCGGCCCCCGCAACGATCATCGAACCCGCCGCGCCCGCCCCCGTAGCGGGCGCCGTCATTTCTGGGACCGGCGGGAGCCCCGGCGCACCTGTTGTTCCCGAGGCGCCCTCTGGAGCCCCGCCGGCCCCGGAAATACCCGCTGCCGAGCCCGCTGCCCCCGCTGCACCGGCCAGACCGGCGATCACCGAAGCCGCTTCGCTGCTGGAAGCCGCCGGGGCGCCGGAAAAGCCGGCCGAGCTGCCGACCGAGCCGGCAAAGCCCGCGGACGGCGACGCGGCGGCGGCCGATGCCGCTGCCGCAGCCGCAGCCGCCGAGCCGATCAAATACGAGCCGCTGAATTTGCCCGATGGCGTCGAATTGACGCCGGAACGAATTGAGGCCTTTGATGCGGTTATCGCGCCGCACCGGCTGCCGGGCGAAGCGCGCCAGCAACTGGCCGAGTTGCACATCGCCGAGATGCAGCGCTACGCCGAAGGCGTCGCCGCCGACCAATGGCGGGTCTTTGGCGAGACCCAGCAGGCCTGGCAGCAGCGCGTCCTGGCCGATCCGGAACTCGGCGGCGCCGGACACCAGACCGCGATGAAATTTGTGGCGCAGGCGCGCGACGAGCTCGTCGCCGAAGCCGACCGCGCCGACTTTGCCGACATGCTGCGGATTTCGGGTGTCGGCAACCACCCGGCGATGCTGCGACTGCTCTATCGCGCGGGACGGCGGTTTGCCGAACCCTCACCCGCGCCGCCGCCGCACAACCCGCCGCCCGATATCGGCAAGCGGCCGGCGCAGGGCCGCTTCGACCGCGGCCAGTGGTACGACCACGACAAGCCGCCAGGCTGATTTCGCAATTTCCCGCAAGGCGGGACCCCTTAATTCTCTGAATTCCGAACAGCATCAGAAGCCCGCCGCAGGCGAGAGAGAGCGGCGGGGGTGAGGCTCGGCATTCCGCAACAGGAGTGCCTTTACGATGGCCGGTACTGGGCAGTGGCTCACTCTACTCGACCTGACCTCCCGCACCGACGGGATGGGAAAGCAGCTCCGCATGGCGGAGCTGATGTCGCAGTTCAACGCGATCCTGACCGACATGCCGTGGGTCGAAAGCTCGGAGATGACCGGGCATGAATTCGGCTACCGCACTTCGGTGCCGCAGGGCGCTTGGCGACAGATCAACGCCGGGGTGCCCTACGCCAAGTCGACCACCGCCAAGGCGCGGGTCGGGCTCGGCATGCTCGAAGCCTGGAGCCAGATGGACGTCGTTATCGCCGAGCGGTCGGGCGATATCGAGCGCGCACGCTACCTCGAGGACATCGGCTTTCTCGAAGGCATGTCGCAGAACCTGGCGAGCGTCGTGCTGTACGGCAATTCGGTCGTCACCCCGGCCGAGTTCATGGGGCTCTCGCCCTTCTACAACACGAAGAACACGGCAAACGCGCTCAACGGCGCCAATGTCATCGACGGCGGCGGCACCGGCTCTTCCAACCTGTCGATCTGGCTGATCTGCTGGGGCGAGCGCACAATCAAGGCGCTCTACCCGCGCGGCTCAAAAGCCGGTCTCCACCAGGAGGATCTGGGCACCACCTGGCCCGGCTCGGACGCGCTGGGCAACCCCTTCAAGGTCTATACGACGCATTTCCGCCAGGAGGCGGGGATCGTGCCGGAGGACTGGCGCTATGGCGTGCGCATCGCGAACGTTGATGTGACCGCGGCCGGGCTCGCCGGGCCAAGTGCGCTCGACCTCTACGCCACGCTCGCGCGGGCCTTTATGTACCCGCCGACGCTCTCCCAGATGGCCAGCGGGATCACCGAAACCGACGCCCCGGACGAGGCGGCGATCGGCATCCGTCCGGCCCTCTACACCAACCGCACCGGACGCTTGTGGTTTGATACGCAGGGGATGCGCGACAGGAACGTGCTGCTGTCCCTGACCGACGCCGCCGGCATCGTCACCGACTACATCCGCGGCATCCCGCTCAGGGTCGTCGACCAGCTGCTCACAACGGAAGCGCAGGTCGTCTGAGCGAGCGCGGCGAATCGCGATCCATCAACCCATAAAGCCGCCTTCGGGCGGTTTTACCTGCCCGAAAAAGGGATAGCCCAATGTATGTCGATGCCCTCCTCGCTTTTGTAGGAATTGGCCAAAATCAGAGCATGGTTGGCGCTGCCGGCCAGCCGATCGTGATGGCGCCGGGCGGTGTCGCGCTCGATCTGCTCGGTAACGGCGTTGGTGTCGCGCCGACCGGGATCATCGGCACCGCGGCGCTTTTCGGCACCGATTTCGGCATCGGCGTCAAGCGCGCGCTTTTGGCGATCGCCACAGGCACCGCGTTTACGACCGGCAACGCCGCGACCTGGAACCTGGCTTTTCAGCTCGCCCCGGATACCGGCGCTGCCGGCCTTTATCAGCCGGGCGCCTGGTCGACCGTTGTCGAGACGGGCGCGCGCGCGGTGGGCGATGCTGCCGCCAACACCGTCATCGGCCGGTTTGACTGGCCGCCGGTATTTCCCGTGACGCTCCGGCCGCGGTTTGCCCGGCTCCTGATGCAGTTCCCGGCCGGCACCAATCTCAGCGCCGGGACGATCGCCTATGCGCTGGTCACGACCGATCGCGACGATCAGAGCAATCGGCAAGCGGCACGCAACTATACGATCGCCTGACCCGGCGCGGCAGCGATCATCGCGCGCCACAGGTTCGCGCCCTGTTCAGCGAAGCCGATGTCAAGGTCTTCCGTTAACGCGCCAGCCTCAAGCATCGCCTCGGTCGGCTCGCGCGGCACGATGACATAGCCGGCAGCGGCGAGCGCTTCGAGCACCGCGCCGGCGCATTCCGCGGCGTCGTCATTGACCAGCGCCGCACTGCCGATAAACCGCGCAACCGCCTGCTCGATCAGGTCTGCCGGTTTCTCGTCCATTCGACCCCTCCTCCACAATTTACGGCATCACACCATGCGCAGCACCCCAGACCGCGCCCAATCCGAATTGGCCGAGCGCGAAGCGGCATTGCTGGCCCAGGGCCAGACGCCGATCGGCCAGCAACCCGCCGCGGAAGACGCAGCCGCAGCGCCGGCCGGCGCGCCACTCGATCTGTCGCGGCTGATGGAAAATCCGCAGGTCAAAGCCGCGATCACCGGCGCCGTCGCCGAGGCGGTGGCAAAGATCATGGCCGATCTCGCCGCCAAGCGCGAGATTGCCGGGCTCTCCGAAGCTGTCGCCGATGGTCATACCGACCGGGCCTTTGCCGAAAAGCTGGCGCTGACGATCGGCGAACTGATCGACCAGGGCCGGCCGGGTTCGCGCCGCGCGGTGGCGCCGGCCGTCCTCGCGCAGCGCTCGCGATCGCGCGAGGCGATGACCGATGCAATCCTCAGGTGCCGCGCAGAGCGCCTATCGCCCGAATATGAGACGCGCCAGGTCTGCTACCTCTCGGAAGAGCGGGTCCACCCGACTTTTATCGGCAGCGACAAAAAGACTTACGCCACCCGCTTTTCGTGGCCCGGCGTGCCAAACGAGGCGATGGTGCCGATGAACCAGGCCGCGGCCGAAATTCACCGGCACTTTCTCGATTCGATCGGCCATGTGCCGTTGCCGGCACCCTCCGACCCGCTCGTCGAGGGCTTCCGCGTCCTGCGCGGGCCGACGGGCGATCCGGTGGGACCGCCGCAACTCGGCAACGGGCGACCGGCCGATGGCGAGCTGCGGGTCATCAACCGCGAGCCGGTGCACATCCTCGGCACGATCGCCGAGCCGGCCCGCCCGCCGGTGCAATAGGCGCCGCCGATGGGGATCCCGGCCGCCGCGCCCAACATCCCGACCCCGCCGGCAGGCGACAAGGCGAATTTTGTCTATTCGTCGGCGCAGGCCGGCAATGCGCCGATCACCGGCACCGGACAGACGGACGCCATCCAGATTTTCGGCCCGTGCAACCTCCTGATCTATGCCAGCGGCGGCCCCAACGGCGCCTGGGTCGGAACGGTGCGCCTCGAACGCAGCTTTGATGGCGGCACGACCTGGATTGTCTGCGGCATCGGCGGCGCCGGGCAGCAGGCGATCTGGAATACCGGGACGGACATCTCGGCCGTTATCGGCGAGCCGGAAAAGGGCGTCCTCTACCGCCTCAACTGCACCGCCTGGACCTCGGGCACGATCAATTGGCGGTTTTCGACCAACGGCGCAGCGGCAATGTCGCTCTCGCTGGCGGCGGTGATCTGACCGCTCCCCCGACCGAAATTCTGGAGGTTTCCACGTGAAACATACCTTGCGGCGGCGGCTGCTGCCGGCCGCCCTCTCCTTCGCTCTCGGCCTGGCGCTGGCGGGTTTGCCGGTCATGCTGGCCGCAATGCTCGATGGCGCGCAGGCGGCGCCCGGCGTCTCGCCCGGCTTTCAATTCCCGACGACGCCTTGGCAATCCTACGCCCCGGCGCGTGTCCAGTGCGGCAAGCTCGCCGGCGCCAATTTCAATTCGGCGAGCGCCGACCAGGCGATCCCGATTTCGGCGCCTTCCGCGCTCTACATGCTGGACGCGATCACGATCAACAACGCCAGCCTCTCGCTGACCACAGCGGCGGGCGGGTTCTATACCGCAGCGGCCCAGGGCGGCGTCGCGCTCGTGGCGGCGACGCAGGCCTATTCCACATTGACCTCGGCGGCCAACGATGCGGCCGGCAGCGCGATGAGCGCGACAATCGCCACGGCGGGCGCAACCAACGCGCTCGATCTGCCGGTGATTTACTTCAATCTCACGACCGCGCAGGGCGCCGCCGCCACCGCGGATATCCGCGCGTTCTGCCGACCGCTTTACTAGGCCGCCGCCGCGCCGCCCGGGCTCGCCCGCGATCCTTTTCGCCCCTTTTTCAGGAGCTTCATCGATGAAGCGTTTTATTCCGCTTGCCGCGACGATTGTCTGCGCCGCGCTCGCTGTCGCCGCGGCGGCGCTGGCGCAGACCTATCCGCCGCCACAGGTATCGATGCTCAATGACGCGGACCTGATCCAGGATCTGCCGAACGGCGCGATCGGCGTCGGCAACTACTACGCCACGGCACAGAAATTCGCCGGCTATGTCGGCGGCCAGCCGTGGAAGTCGAATGCGCTGATCGGCGGCGATGCCACGACCAACCTTTTCCAGCGCGCGACGACCGGGGCCAGCCAGACGACGACCGTCGCCTATGGCGGCCCCGACCGCTGGGCCTATTGGTCGGGCGCTTCGACGGCGATGACGCTCAGCCGCGACTCGACCGCGGGCGACTTGCCGACCGGCGCGAAATACGCCTTCAAGATGGCCCGGACCTCGGGCCAGACCGGCGTCGTGCAGGTGTGCATGCTGCAGGAAGTCGAAAGCGCACAGGCCTATCAGTTCCAGGGGCAGAACGCCGAACTCGATTTCCACGCCGCGACCGGGGCGAATTTCTCCGGCGCCGGTGCCAACATGACGGCCTACATCATCACCGGGACCGGCACCGATGAGGGTGTCGCCGGCTCTGCCTCGGTGGCGTTCGGGCTTAATGCCGGCGGCGGCGGCTCGGGTGGCTGGACCGGCCAGGCCAACGCGACCGCGGCCGTCATCAATCTTGGCGGCGTCTCCTCGCTGGGCCGCTATGCGGCGGTCGGCAAGATCCCCGCCGGCGCCACCGAAATCGCCGTTGCCTTGTGCTGGACGCCGGTCGGCACCGCCGGCACCAACGATTACATCGCCTTCAGCAACATCGCGCTGGTGCGCAACCCGGCGCTGACGGCGAACGCCACGGCCGGCTATTCCTGCGACAACCAATCGAACAGTCAGGTCAACTGCAGCGCCTTCGAGCGGCGCAGCCAGGCGATCGAGACGATCCTCCAGCAGCGCTATTTCTACGAGATCGTCGAGCCGGCCGCTTCCAAGATCGTCAGCCAGGGCGGCGCCTACATGACCGCGACGATCTGCGATGTTGCGATCAAATTGCCGGTGACGATGCGGGTCGCGCCGACGATCACCATCGGCGGCACCGCCGAGTCGACCTCGACCTGGGCCGTCCTGTCGAAGACCGTGACGCCCGTTGTGCTGGCCTCGACCTACCTCATTCAGGATGCGGTCATCGGCAACACCATCGACACGATCGCATTGCAGGCAACGACGGCTTCGACGACCGCAGGATTTGCCTGCCAGCTGGTCGGCGCCGGCGGCGGGGCCAATATCCAGGCATCGGCCGAGCTGTAGTCGATGCCGGACGTCTCGCAGGCGCAGCGGCGCTGGGCCTTTGCCAACAAGGACAAGCCGACCAAGGAAGGCCGCGCCGCGAAGGAATTCGCGGACGCCGATCCGGGCGGCAAATTGCCCGAGCGGGTCAAGGACGGCAAACCGCAGCGCACGAAGCACGGCGGTTTCTACGACCATCCATCGAGCGCAAAGCGTTGACCTCGCCCAATTTGCTCGACCTCGCGTCACGGAGCACCGGGATGGCGGAGAAAAAGCCAAAGGGCTGGATACCAAAAGCCGAATTCCACCCGGGCGGCTCCAAGGGAAAATTGCACCGCGAGCTCGGCGTGCCCGAGGGGCAGAAAATCCCACAGAGCCGGCTCGCCGCGGCGGCGGGATCGAGCAATCCCGCGATTCGCCGCGATGCGGCTCGCGCCAAGACGATGGCAAGCTGGCACCACGGCGGGTTTTACGACCATCCGTCTTCGAAAGCATCCCGATGAAATGCCCAAACCCGGCGTGCAAGGGCGGCCTCGTGCCGCGCGACAGGGCGGTCGACACGCTGGTGCGGCTCGGGGCTGAAATCTGCGGCACCTGCGGCGGGGCGGGCAATATCGATGCCGCAGCAAAACGCCGCCTCGGCAATGTCGGGCCGGGCCTCTCCGGCATATTGCCGCTGCGCCCGCCGCGGGCCGGCTCGGCCGCCCGCGAAGTCGCCGAGGAGTTCGCCCGGCGCTGCAAATGCCTCGGCGGCCAGGGCGAGTGCGATGGAGGCTGCTGTGATTGACGCCGGCCCGGATCTGCCGACGACCGCGGGGGGCACCTCGACACCGCCGCGCTACAAGTCGCACAAGGAAGTCTGGGCGTTGAGGATTGCCAAGATTGAGCCGCGCGCCGATGGCGGCGTGGTTCTGTCGTTCGCTGAGGACAGCGGATTTGCCCCGATGCTGGTCGAGAGCATTCTGGTGCGGCGCTACATGCCGATCGCCGGCGATTTCCTCTTATTTTATCGCGACGGCTACCGCTCGATCAGCCCGCGCCGCGCCTTTGAAGAGGGCTACGGGCGCTGCGCTTAAAATTGGTGCCCGTGGTCGGATTCGAACCGACAAGCCCTTGCGGGGCAGGCGGGGTTTAAAGCCCTCCGCGTCTACCAGTTTCGCCACACGGGCACTCGAGAGCCAGCATAGCATCCGCCTGACCAATTTGCTGCGACGTTCCCGATTACAGCCAGCACCACACGGGGAGGGTCCTACCGGGCTTGGTCGCCAGCCTTGATGCGCACTCGGCTGTTCCCGCGGCTTGCCTCCCGCAACCGATGCCGGCTCGATCGCGGTAAAAACGGCTGCCGGTAAACTTTACGACCGCTGGTTTCCCTACGCTCACGCGCCGCCGCAGCGGCATTCCCTTAGCACACGGAGGGCCTTGATGGCCGACGAAAAAAAGCCGGCGAAGAAGTCGCGCGGCGAGGACCTCTACGATTCGCCGGAGATGACGAGCGCCCGCGAGAAGCGCACCGCCGGCAAGCCCGCGGCACACAAGGCGGGCGGCGACACGCCTTCCAGCGGCGGCGAGATGCTGAAGCGGCACGCCGGCGAGCGCGAGGGGTTGCGCGTCGAGCACGAGGGTCAGCGGCGCAACGAGCACAACCGCCAGCGCGACGAACACCGCTCGATGGATGCGCGGCACGAGAGCGAACACGCGGGCATGACCGACCATGCCGCGACCGTCGGGTTGCACCGCACCCACGAGCACGAAAAGCACGGCCTCGTCGGCGACCATGAGAAGCGCCACAAGGACATGGCCGAGCGCCACCACCACGAGCGCCACACCCTCAATATGAAGCATGAGGCGGAGTTGCTCGGCGCCGCAGGCGCGGGCGCGGGCCCAGCCGGCGCGGCCGGTGCGCCGGCACCCGAACCGCCGGCGCCGGCGATGGCCGCCGCGGGAGGCGCGTGATGGCGAAATGGGGGCCGCTGATCAACCTCGAATACGATGATGAGGAGATGGCGGACCAGGCGAGCCCAGCCATCGCTGAGAAGCCCCAGTATCCCTACGGCACGCGCATTTGCCTGACCGGCCGCGAACTCGAAAAGGCGCAACTGCCGCTGCCAAAGGTCGGCGACGAGATCGATCTGCGCTGCTTTGGCTGCGTCACCAGCGTCTCGGACGACGGCAGCGGGCAGCGCGTCGAAATTCAGATCGAGAAGCTGCGCCTCGAAAACGACGAGGACGACGACGATGAGTGATGCGAGGCCGGGATCCACCGTGCCGAATGCGCTGCGCGATAAGAGCGAATACGGGAAGCAAACCCACATCGAGCGTTTGAACGGCACCGGCAACCCGGCGGACGGCACCGGCACGATCGGCGCTCCCGGCGCACCGCCGCCGTCGGGCGACCCCGATGAAGAGCCGCTGCCCTATCACCTCCTCGCCGCCGCGTTTCACGATGGCGTCTTCCGCCGGGCCGGCGAGACGGTATGGCTCCTCCTCCACCAGGTCGGCGCGCACCACGCAAAGATCGAAGCCGTGATCGAGGAGGTGGTCGAAGAGGTGATTGACGCGACTCTCGACCGGCCGCGCCGCCGTGCGATAGTCCTCGATGTCGACCATATGGTCGTCAGCACGCAACCCGCACCAAGAGGAGCCGGCCCATGATCACGATCACCTTGAAGCCGACCGATGTCTACACGTGGCCTCTCTCCATCGTCGATCCGGCCACCGGCCAAACCGAACCGCTCCCCGCTGGGGAAGTGTTCACCGCCACATCCACCAGCCCGGCCGTCTTGGCTACGGTCAACGCCGCCGCCGATGGCAGCCCTGAACTCGTCGTCAAGGCCGCGACGCTCCCCGATGCCAACACGCTCGGGATCAAGGTCGAAGTGACCGACTCCACGGGCGATGTGGCGGTCGATCTCACCGTGGACTATCCGGTGCCGGCCGCCCCGGGCGACATCACTCTCGGCCCCGCCAGCCTCACCCAGCAGCCGGCGCCGACCGCTCCCGGCCCCTAAAAACCAGGCCCTATTTACGCCCTAGATAGGGCGCCCGATCAAAGCGCCCGCCGGTCGGGGCGGGCGCTTTCGATTCTGCCGGAGCGAATTGCGGGGGCGCCGATGAACCGCGGCAGGGTTACCCCGCAGCCGCAGCAATCGCCCGGCATCTCCGCCGCCGCTGGCGTGACCCAACAGGGGCTGGCCGGAGTGCCGGACCAGACGAGCGCCGGCGCGATTTACTGCCTCTTCTGCCTCCCGCGAACGCCGATCGGCGCACAGGTTTTTCCCGCCCCGCCGAGCAATCCCTTTTATCCGCTGATCCTGGGGTTCTGAGCCGATGAGCAGCCCGTTTCTCGTCACCGACAAGAACGGCGCCCCCTATTCGATGGACATCAACGCCGTCGGCGGCAACTGGGCGCCCTCTGTCGTTCCAGCCGACCAGCTCGGCAACAAATTCACGCTCGCACCCGGCCTTGTCGCGCTGCCGGTCTCTTCGGAGGGGTTGAAACCCGGCTACCGTTATGCGGTCCTCGGATTTGCGGCGGTCGCGACGCCGACCGATGTCCTCGAGATCCAGGGCAGCGCCACAAAGACGATCCGGATCCGCCGCATCAAGGTGGGCGGGGTCGCGACCGCCGCGGGCAACATGCCGGCGCAGCTCGTTCGCCGCTCGGTCGCCGACACGACAAGCCTCGTGCGCACCGCCCTCACCGCCTTCAAAGCCGACACCAGTTACGCCGCGGCAACGGCGGTCGTCTCGACGATCGGCACCGCCAATCCGGGGTCGCTCGGGGCGCAGGTCGGCGGCTTGGCGGGAGCCGGGCGGGTGCAGCTCGCCGCCGCCGGCTCGGGCGTCGCGGCCACCGATCTGGTCTGGCTCTTCGACCGCAACGCCTGCGTCCTGCGCGGCGCCCTCGATTTTCTTTATCTCAACATGAATGGCGCGGCGCTCCCGACCGGCGCGGTTTTCGATATCGAAATCGAGGCCGAGGAAGATGCGAGCTAGCCCCACGCGGCAAATTCTGGCTGTCGCGGCGCTGGCGGTATTTCTGCTGCTCGCGCCCAATGCCGCCCGCGCGCAACTCCAGGGCGGCGCCGGCAGTCTCTCAACCCTCAGCGATGTCGCGGTGACGGGCGTCCACGCGCCGACCGACGGCCTGGTGCTGACCTATAATGCCGCGCTGACAAAATGGATTCCGGCTGTCGGCGGCGGCAGCAGCAGCATCACCCTCAATGCCGGAGCGGGGGTCGGGCTGAGCGCGCCGGGCGCGATGTCGCTTGGTTCGACCTATACGATCGGCGCGGTAACCGACAATCTCGCTTTCGGTTCGCTGACACTGAACAGCACCGGCACGGGCAGCTATCTCAACAGCACCGCTGTTCTGCTGCCGCTGATCGCAGCGAACGCGAGCCCGTACCTTTGGGCTGGGTTCAACACGACCTCGGGCACCACAGCAGATCACGGTATCGGCTGCTTTGTTCCCAATGCCGGCGGTTTTCAGTGCGATATCCAGGCCGGCGCCGCGATCACCAGTTGGAAGTATCCGGCGCCGAGCGGCACGACAGTCATCACCGGCCCACCGTCCGATGGCACAAACAAGACGCTTTCAACCCTGGCCGGCACCGAGACGCTGACCAACAAGACGATCGTCTGTGCGAACAACACCTGCACGGTGCGGATCGGGAGCGATGTAAGCGGCCTCGGCACGAGCGTCGCGACATTCCTCGGCACGCCGACGGCGACAAACCTCGGGACCGCGCTCGGGACCCAGACGGCCAACACCGTATTATCCGGGCCGTCCTCGGGCAGCGCCGCTAATCCGACCTTCCGTGCGCTTGCTGCTGCCGATCTCCCCGGCGTTCCCGACAGCACGAAGTCGGCCAACTATCCCTTCGCGGCGGGGGACATGGGCGGCACGGTCAATCTGACCGGCACCGGGTGGACGCTCACCGCCCCGGCGATCAGCGCGACGATCTTCGCCAATGGGATGTTCGCCTGCTACCAGAACCAGGGCACCGGGACAATCACCCTGTCGAGCACGCCGACGATCAACTTCCCCGGCGGGGTGACGGGAACCAGCCTGTCTATCCTGCCGGGTTTGGGCGGCTGTTTGCTCTCCAATGGTTCCACGCTCGACTGGCAACCCGGGTCGGTGGTTTCCTCAACGACGGTGTACGGCGTCGGGCTGTCGCTGGCGGCCGTATCGCACAATTTTCTCGACAGCATCGTCGCCGGGGTGCCGCACGCCTCGCAGCCGGCGTTCACCGATCTGTCCGGCGCAGCCTCGGTGGCCCAGCTCGGCACCGGTGCTGCGAGCCACGCCATCCCGGTCGACGTTGCCGGTGCCAGCACCTACAAGGTCGTGCCGGACTGCACCGATACCGGCGGCAGCCATCTCAACTACACGCAGTCGAGCGACGCATTTTCTTGTGGTTCATCGGGGGGCGGAGGAACCTCGCAGGCGCTGACCCGGCAGCGCTTCACGACCGGATCAGCGGCGACCTATACGACGCCCGCCAACGCTAATAAGCTGATCGTCACGCAATGCGGCGCGGGTGCTGGCTCGGGCGGCCTCGGGGCCGGCGCTGGCACCGGCGGCACCGGCGGTACGACGACCTTCAATAGCGTCACCGCGATCGGCGGCACCGGCGGCACCGGCACCACCTCGACCACCGGCGGCACCGGCGGGGTCGGCGGTCAGGGCGGCACCGGCGCGCTCGGCACCGGCGGGTTCCGCATCACCGGCGGGGATGCTGGCGATGGCGGCAATGTGGTCGGTGCGATCGCCCAAGTGGCGGGCGGCGTCGGCGGCGACAGCTTTCTCGGCGCCTTCCAGGCCGCGACGGCGAGCAACAATGGCGCGGGCGCAAACGGCGTCAACAGCGCCTCGGTGTTGACTGGCGGCTCGGGCGGCGGCGGCGGCGGCGAGTGTTTGCAGCAGATCATCGTCACGCCCGGGGCGACGTACACCTATACGGTCGGTGCAGCCGGCACGGCTGGCGCGGGCGCAACGGCGGGGCTTGCCGGCAATGCCGGCGTCATCGTCGTCGACGAATATTACGGCATCACCACCGGCACCTATACCAACCACGGCATCCTTCTCGGCACCGGCTCGGGGATCAATGCCACGGCGGCGGGCACGGCTGGGCAGGTTTTGACCAGCAATGGCGCGGCCGCTGACCCGACATATCAGACCGCTAGCGGCGGGGGTGCGACAACCTTCATCTCGACGCAAACCGCCAGCAATACCGCGACGGACTTGATATTCGATAGCTCGACCTCGGGGGCACTTACCGGGACCGATTACGAGTTGCGCTGTCGCAATCTGATCACGGCGACGAGCGCCGTCACGCTCTACCTGCAATTCGGCACCGGCGGGACACCTACCTATCAGACCGCGAATTACGCGTGGAACGGGCCGGGGATGCAGAACGGCGGCACCGCCGTCGATCTCGGCTCGAATAGCGACAGCGGTATCCCGCTGGCTCGCGTTGGCCAGATGGCGACTACGAGAGGAACTTCAGGAAGATGGGATCTCTTTAATTTGGTAGGGGCCGTGTATCATGATGTTGTTGGAATAAGCGATGGGTTTACCCAGGGCTCGATCTACCAGATGCTTGCTATCGGCGGGACCTATACCGGCGACACCAATGCGGTGACGGGTCTTCGCGTCCATTCCAGTAGCGGCAACATCAACACCGGATCATGCTCGCTCTATTCGGTAAAAACGTCATAAATGCGCACCCTCGCTGCACTGGTCTTTATTGCTGCTGTTGTTGCCCCCTGGTCGGGCAATGCCTTCTTGCTTCGTGGTGGTGGGAGCAATGGCACCCCACCCAGTGACCTGACGACGATGACCGTCGTCAACGAGAGCGGCAGCACGATCGGCAACGGCTTTGTTCGTTTCGCCCACCCGTTCAAGCAGGGCGACATCCCGTCCGGTCAGGCGCCGGTGTTCAAGGACGACAGCGGCAACGTGCTGCCATATTCCTGGGGCGCAAAGCGCGCTTGGGACGAGACCGGGCAGGACGGCAGCCTGATGACGGCGATGTTTCTGGTTTGCAAGGTTCCCAGCACCGCCAACAACGCCTCCGCGACAATTCACATCCAGGCCGGCGGCTCGTGGCCCGCGGCGGGCTCGCGTGCACGATCCGAGGTCTATTCGCAGAACTACGTCGTCAACGCGACGGCCGCGCCGATCACCGGCGCCAACATCGTCAACGAGGGGGCCTGGCTCGACGACCCGACAATATCGGGGTCGAACAACGCCGAACAGTTCAACACGCTCGACGGCGGGTGCGGACGCGAGGATCGCTACCTCGTCCACCTGTCGCCGACCAAGGACGGCACGGCCCACGGCCAGCTCGAGGATTACGAGTACGTCACGGCATTGACCGCCTCCGGGGGCGCTCTTGGTGGCTTCCTGAAGTGGGGCCGGATCACCCAGCCGTGGTACAACTACGACACGCCGGCCAAGAACGTCCGGGCCTTTTCCGCCATCTCCTACACGACGGTCGGCCCCGGCGGCAGCGGCACGGCGACGGTAAACTTCGCAACGCTGCCGACCGCGACGACTTTCACCGCAACGGGCGGATCACCGAACTTCGTCCTGGCCGGCGCGACCAATCCGTTTTATTTCGGCGTCGAGGTGGGGGCCGGCAATCAGATTCTCGCCGGTTACGTGACGACCACCGGCACGTTGCCGACCGGGCTCGATGCAAACACGCTTTACTTCGCCTCGGTCTCCAGCAGCACCAGTCATAATGCGACCTTCGGAACCAATGGCATCGGCGGCGGCGTGGTGACGCCGAGCGATGCCGGGACCGGGACGCACACCTTCAACCCGGCTTTTGCCGTCGTGCATTTCGGCTCGATCGTCGACGCCGACCCGACGACGGTGCGCAGCCGCTTCTTCCAGGGCGCCGGCAGCATTGCCGCCGACCCGCGCCTGAGGCCGAAGTTCAACCAGACCTATTGGGAGAAGTCGCACGTCCTGGGGCCGATCGACCTTGCGCAGATCGGCACCGTGACGAGCAACGAGTGTGTGGCGCAGGCCAGTTCCTGCAACGGCGGCGCGCCCTATGCGTGGAACTCGGCATCGATCGGCCCGCAGCCGTCGGATCGCCACACCACGGGCGACGCCGATGTCGGCCCGCTCTGGCCGGGTGCGATGCGTCACTTCTACATTCAGGACCAGATTGACGACGTGATGGTGCGGCAGGTCGCGCTGTCGCAGGTGCATGACGGGATGAATTTCCGGGACCACGCGACCCGGCAGTATCCCAATCTGACCAACACGACCTATTCCGGCGGCACCGACCCGGTGCCCGCGCCGTCCTCGGCCCAGCAACAGTTTCGCTGGAGCGGCTTTGGGCCGGGGCCAAACGGTTCGTGGACCCCGCCGCCCTCCAGCACCTATCAGTACGTCTTCGACGACGCCGACTGCTCGCACTGCTCCGAGAATTTTATCTACGCCTATCTCCTGACGGGCGAAGCCTTCGTGCTCGACCTCGGGATCGAGGCGGCACTCGGCGGACAGATGCACGTCGGCGGCGGGACCAATCACCGCAACCCGCTCTATCCGGTCGCCGCCTACGGCATCGCTACCGCGCGCGACGCCGAGAACCGCGATGCCGCCTGGTCGTTCCGCCGCGAGATGCTGGCCGGCCGGGTGGCGCCAGATCCCTATTTCGACGGGTCGCACATCGGCAAGCTGTACGACGATCTGACGGCGGCCAATTGCAGTTGGCCGGTCAACCAGGCGCTGCCGAACCTCGGCACCTACGCCATCGCCAAAGGCTACTGGACGATGGGGGAATTCAACAGCGACAACAGCATCAAGGACGTGCTGCTGGGCGAAAGCTGGCAGTTCTTCTACAACGCTCATATCGCCGCCTGGGCGGCGGACCTTTACAACAACGCCGACTGCAAGACCTGGGCGAAGAACTTCGCGACCAAGGGGCTCTATTACCAGACCACCTTCTCCGGCTGGGCGCTCAACGGCTACACCGAGCACAACGTCAACGGCAGCGATACGGGCGCGTCGAACGCCAATGCGATGATCTCGTCCGACGCGCAGTGGGGGCCGTCCGTGCCCGGCCCGGTTACCTGGGCGGCATCCTCACCGATGATCAGCCTCTCCAACGCCAGCTCGACCGGGTGGACGCCGACCGATGGCGACAAGTTCCTCTACGGTAATTTCCAGGGCGTGATCTGCGGCTACCTGGCGGACACGCCGTATTACCTGAAGAACACGGTCAACACCGGGGGCAGCAATTACACGTTCGACCTGTCGGCGACCGTCGGTGGTGCTGCGCTGCCGCCACCGAGTGGGGCGACGCCGAGCGGCTGCCACACCAGCGGCACGTTCAACACCGCCTTCCAGCCGGCCTACGTGCTGCCGCAACCGACCAGCGTGACCTCGACGGGCGTCGTCAGCGCCAACAACGCAAACGCCTACATCGCCAACGGGCGCGCCCTGTGGAACCGCCTCAAGGCGCAGGGCATCACCGCGCTCGACGGGACAGCGGTCGACGCACTGATCACCGATGCCAACACGCGGATGAACTCGGTAGGGACGCCAGATTGGAACACCTATCCGCGCTTTGCCTTCGGGTCGGCGTTTTAGCGGCGGCAATACTCGCCGGCGCCGCCTCTTCTGGATGGCGTTCGGCTACAGCACTGACGATCCATTCCATGGCGCAACAGCGAGAGGAAAGACCGATGCGCAGGATTATTTCAGAGGGCGTGATCTTCGCTGTGCTCAGCGCCGCGCTGCTTTTCGGCCTGGTTACCTTGGGTCCGGCGGCCTGGAGCCAGGCGGTGCCGCCCGCGGCGCAGGTGCCGCAGGTGCCGAGCGACCCGCATCCCGAGGTATCGGCCAAGACAATCGCCGCGCAGGCAGCGCTGATCGCGTTGCGCGAAAGCGAATTGCGCGCCTTTGACCAGGACGCGCGAGCGGCCCGCGCCAGGCGCGAGGCTGAGTGGCAGGCGAGCTTTGCCGCCTGGTGTGGCGATCGAGTGGCCTGCGGGCTCCCCACGCCGGCACCGGCCGCGGTGTCGCCGACGCCGGAGCCGCCGGCAGCCGAGCCGGCGCCGAAATAATCGCGCCGGAGCAACACCGGAGGCGGGCGATGTTTATCGTCGTCTCGCTCGCCGATGCCGGCCTCTTCCTGCTGCTCCTGCTGATCGCCGTGGCTTGATCGGCGCTTTGTCGATCGGCCGCCCCACACTCCCCTCACCCGCAATCACGCAATAAACCGGAGGCGCTGATGCGCCGCTTTCGGGCCGCCCTCGTGGCGGCCTTTTTTCTTGTCCTGGTAACGCCCGCAATGCTGCTCCCGCTTGCCCCGGCAAGGGCGCAGGGCGCGTTGCGCGACTGCGGCGCGCTGACGGCGGGTCATCTCCTGATGTATGCCGGCAGCAACTGCGTGCTGGATGCCGGCGGGCCGACGCTGGCCGGCGGCGCGCCAGCCAACAACAATCAGCCCGGGACGCTGCCGACCGGGATGCCGCTGGTTAACAGCGGGCAGTCGCTGGCGCTCTACAGCGGGTATGCGACGGGCCCCTTCAGCGAATTCAAATTCGGCTTTGACGGCAACGGCAACGGCCTCATCACGCTCGACAGCATCGGCGGCGGGGCGGCACCGACCTGCAATTTTCTGATCAACGGCACACTCTCGGCGTGCACCAATACGCTGCTGTCGAACAGCATTGCAAGAAATGCACCCGCTGTACCGGCCGGTTTTTGGACCAATATCCCACCGGCAAATGTCTGGAGCATACGGGACCGCCTCCTGGTCGGCGGCGCACAAAGCGCAACCAATTTGCCGAACGATCTGACCTGGCTGGGTAAATTCGCCAACGGCGGATACCTCTATTACGACGACTACAGCCAGTTTGAATCCTACAGCACGATCGGCGGCATCGGCGGCGCCTTTGCCTGCCGTTCAAGCGATGCGAGGGGAAGTTTCAGCCAGGCTGCGTGTCTCCCCATTGCAACGATCGGGATTGCCAACAGCAGTTTAGGGGCGGAAGGCGCCTATCATGCCGCCGCCCGCTATCCCTCGGCCGGCGCTGTCCTCGGTGTTGAAATCGAGGTCGCCAACTTTGGCAATGCGATAACCGTCAGCCCTTATAATTTGGGCGATGCAGGAACAACCGCAGCCTTGTGGCTTGGGGCGGGCGGCGAATTGGTTACGAGCGCCGGCGGTTCCTCGCCGAACTCGCTGACGACTTTTATCGGGATCACCAATCAGGGGCAGGGCGCCGGACTCCAATCCGTCAGCGATGTCAACGCTGCCGGCACCGGCTATGCGGTGAACGACACGATCACTCTGGCGGGCGGCGTTTCATCGGTTGCCGGGGTGCTGAGGGTAACTTCGGTTGGCGCAAACGGCATAGTTACCAGCGCGGTGATCTCTACCGCCGGGACCTATACCGTCAATCCCTCCAGCCCGGTTGCGCAGTTGTCGTCGAGTGGTGCTGGCACCGGCGCCAAGTTCGATGTGACTTTCGGCACCGGGTCTACCGCCAATCGCGGCATTGTGTTTGGCGCCGGTTCTCTTACCGCGCAGGCCGAACCGATGGTGCTCGACATACCGCGGCAATATGAAATCGGTTGGACTTACGACGGCTCCGATATTCCCGGGTTTGCTATTCGCAGCGATGTGACCGATCAAGCCCATGGTACAAGATTGGTTGCAATCGATAACGCATTGCAGATTCAGACACTGGGCAGCGGTGCCTCCAATATCGCGTCCTTCAGCACCAGCGGCCTGACGACGCTCAGCAACGCTCTGCTGGTCGGCGCCGGTATCGGCGGAGACGGCATTGTCGAAGTAAGCAACTACTTTGGCATCTATCCCGCCTCGGGCACGCTCCATAGCGCCATCACGCAGCATTTTGCGGGCGACCACGCGGTCAATTTCTGGAATGCGGATACCCTGGCCGCCCCGAGCTTTAGCTGGCTGCAAAAGACCGGCGCCTCGGCCGCGACGACCCTTGCCGCTCTTGGCCCCGGGCTGCAGCTTGGCGCACCGCCCGGTGGCGACAAGGGCCTCGGCACGATCAACGCAGCCGGAATTTACTACGCCAACGGGATCGCGGGGGTGACGTGTGCAGGAGCGCCAGGCGGCTCCTATGCTGTGACGAATGGGATTGTGACCCACTGCTGAGGCCCCTCCCATGCCAACCTCGACCGACGTCGTAAACAGAGCATTGGAGCTCCTGGGCGTCCAGGTCCAGATCACCGCACTGAACGACGGCTCGGTCGCCGGCAACGCCGCCCAGGTCATCTACGCGCCGGCGGTCAACCTGCTGCTGCGCCGGCTCGACCCGGCCTTTGCCCGGCGCACCGATGTGCTGAGCGCGGCGGGCGGCACGATCCCCCCGCCGTGGACGCATGAATATACCTACCCGGCCGATTGTCTGCGGCTGCGCCAGCTGCGCCCGCAGGCCGGCAGCTACAACGTCAACGATCCGCAGCCGGTGCGCGGCGCGCTCGCCTTTGACAACGGGCTCGCGGCCAAGGTCATCGTCAGTAACCAGGCAAATGCGAGCGCGGTCTACACCAGCTCGACGCCGAACGAAAACCAATGGGACTCGGCCTTTATCGAGGCGGTCGCGCGGCTGATCAGCAATCCGCTCGCGATGGCCTTGGCTGGGCGGCCCGACTTCGCCCGCGAGCTCCTGGCGGAGGCCGAGCAATACGCCAACACCGCCGAACTGGTCGACGAAAACTGATTTTACCGATTTGAGGTAACGTGATGGCGGTCGGTTATGCCAGTCCCGAGGATTGCATCAATGCGGCATTGCGCGCCTGCGGTTACCCGCGCGCAATTGCTGAAATTTACGAAGGCTCGCGCGCCTCGCGCGTCGCGGTCGAGGTCTACGGCCCGGCGCGCGACGGTCTCCTGCAATCGCAGGACTGGGATTTTTCGTTTCGCGAGGTGGCGCTGACCCCGACCGCCGGCGGCGCGAAAATTCTCGGGTTCAGCCAGGAATACAACTACCCGGCCGACGCGCTGCGCATCGCCTATGTCCACGGCACGATCCCGAACCCGAACAACGACCCGCAGCCGGTGCGGTTCAAGACCTATAACGACTCGACGCTCGGCACCCCGGCCAAGGTCATCGCGACCAACCAGGCCGCCGCAGTCTGCGGCTACTATGCGCAGATCACCGACCCCCTGACGTGGAACGCGGCTTTTACCCAGGCCTTTGTCGCGCTCCTGGCAAAGCTCTTCTCGTTTGCCCTGCGCGACGACATCAACCTCGCGCGCACCCGTGCCGGAATGGCCGAGCAGATGATCGGCGAAGCAGCCGATGTCGGCGATATGACCGGGCCGATGATGCCGGAATTGATGGCACGCGCGGCAGCCGCGGCGCAGCGGCAGTAAGATGACCGTCGCGCCCGAAGATTTGGTGAATCAGGCTCTTGTCGAGATCGGCTATTCCGAGCGCATCGCCTCGCTCGAAGAGGGGACGCGCGCGGCCGATGCGGCGCTGGAAGTCTACCGCCAGGTGCGCGACGAACTCTTGCGTGCCGGCGGTTTTCCGCTGGCGCGGCGGGCCAATATCCCGCTCGCCCTCCTGAAGGGGCCGCCGCCGCCTGGCGGGTACAACCCTGGACAGCCGTGGTCGGCGCAATATCCCCCTCCGGGGTTTCTCTACCAGTACGGCTACCCGGCCGATTGCCTCGAACTGAAGGCGATCGTCCCGCCGCCCGGGGCGATGTTCGACCTCGATCCCAAGCCCGCGGTCTTCCGCGTCGACAACGACAATTCGCTGATTGATCGCAACGGCGCGGCGACGGCGCAGCAGAAAGTCATCCTCTCCAACCTCAAGGGCGCGCTGGCGGTCTACACCGGCCGGGTCACCGACCCGAACCTGTGGGATGCCTCGTTTGTCTCGCTCGTGGTGAAGCGCCTCGGTGAAAAACTGGTGCGTGCGCTCAGGGAGGGCGAGGCGGTCGAGAAGATCGAACGGGCGGAAGAGGCCGCATTAACCGGCGCCGCCGAAGCGAACCGAGGCTGAGATGCAGGCCGAAGACATCATCAATCGCAGCCTCGACGCGATCGGCGCCGGCACGCTGATCGCCAGCTTCGCCGACGGCACCCCGGCTAGTGAAGCGGCGCGGCGGATCTACGGCCCGACCCTCCGGCAACTATTGCGCACCGCACACTGGGGATTTGCCCGAAGACAGGCGCCGCTCCTGTTGCTGGGCGATGCCACCGGGCAGACGCTGGCGCCCAACGGCCAGCCCTATGCAAGGACGGTCGAGCCACCGTGGACCTATGCCTATGCGTGGCCCTCGGATGGCGTCAAGGCGCGCTGGCTGCCGTGGGCGCAGCAGGCGCAGCCGACCGCAGTGCCGATCATGACCGGGCTGGCGGCGACCCCGCTCGGTTCGAGCTTGATCCCGGGGCGGTTTCTGGTGTCCTCGTCCAACGACTTCCCGGCCATCGCCGGACAGGCCGATTGGGACAACCTGCCTGACCTGCCGGAAGGCCAGGGGCCGATCGGCCGGCGGGTCATATTGACCGATGTCCCGACCGCGAGCCTTGTCTACACCCGGCTCGTGCTGGCGCCCGAGGAATGGGACGCGCTTTTCGAGGAGGCGATGGCCGCGGTCTGCGGCGCGCGCCTCGCGATGCCGCTGATCCTCGACAAAAAGCTCGCCATCACGGTGCGCAACCAGCAGATCGCCATCGCGAAATCCGCGATCAGCGAGGCGCGGGTCGCCAACGCCAACGACAGCGGGTTTCCGCAGACGATCGATCACACGCCCGACTGGCTGCGCGCTCGCAGCGGCGGCGGGGGCTGGGGCGGCTTTGGTCGCAGCGGGGTCGGGCTGCCCGGATATTATTCCCTCGGCTGGGAGGGGTTTGCGTTCGGGGGCGATGGCGGCGCGGTGTTTTGAGGCGGCAGATCGTCGTGGAAAGTGTTGCAGCGCCCGCAATAGCGCTCGGCAACATCGCGCAGATTGTGGCTGGTGAGCCCGCACCAGCGGCAGGTGATCGTGCTGAAATCCGGGCCGATCGTGTAGCTGCGCGTCATTCGAACACCTTCGTATTCCGGGCGGCTCGCTTGTTGGCTCGATGGCGCCGGCCTGCCAGTCGCTTCAGCACACGAAGCTCGACCCTGATCTCGCTCGGCTCGCGCGGCCGGGGGTCACCATAGTCCCGGCCCCGTCGCTTTAGCGGCGCGATTTCGGCAACCGACCCGCTTCGCAGCATGGGCGTCGGCCCGGGCAATCGCATGACGGCAAGAACGACGCCACGCGGGCCGTACTTTCGAGGTTTCAACCGCCGCCTCCGCCCCGCCTCGTGCGGGGCTTTCCCGTTACGAGGATAGCACACCGCCTTGGCTGCGCCCTTCATCAAAACCAGCTTCGCGCACGGTGAGATCGCGCCGAGCCTGTTTGGCCACGTCGATCTTCCGCTGTGGGGCTCGGCCGCCGGGACCTGCCGGAACCTGTTCGTCGGCTACCGCGGCGGCGCCTATAGCCGCGCCGGCACGGCCTATTGCGGGCGCTCGAAGCAGCGGCCCGATTTGGGGCAGGCGAAGCCGCGCCTTGTGCCGTTTCAGTTTTCGATCAGCCAGGGCCTGGCGCTCGAATTCGGCGACAATTATTGCCGTTTCCTCTCGGCGGGCGGCTACGTCGTCGAGGCGCCGGTAGCGGTCAGCGGCGTCACCCAGGCCAATCCCGGAGTCGTCAACTCGACGGCGCACGGTTTCTCGAACGGCGACTGGGTGGCGTTTGCCGGCTTGGGCGGCATGCTGCAATTGAACGGCCAGGTCGCTATCGTCGGCAGCGCCACCACCAACGCCTTTACGCTCGAAAATCTCGACGGCGGCCCGCTCGATACGACCTTGTATCTCGCCTACACCTCGGGCGGCACCGCGAGCCGGCTCTATACGCTGCCGACGCCCTATGCCGCAGCCGACCTGCCGCTCCTCAAATGGGTGCAGTCGGCCGACGTGATGAGCTTTACCCACCCGAACTATCCGCCGCAGGAACTCTCGCGCCTTGGCCCGACAAATTGGTCGATGGCACCCCTCTTGCTGGGCGCCAGGGTATCGCCGCCGGGATCGGTCACCGTCATCGCGACGGTCCAGCCAAACGCGACCGCGACCCCGCCGACGCTGCCCTGCGCCTACGCCTATTGTGTGACCTCGATCGACCCGAAGACCGGGCAGGAATCGGTCGCGAGCGGCATTGCGCAGGTCACCAACGGCGTCGACATGGCGGTGACCGCCGGCTCCAACGTCGTGCAATGGACGAATGTCCCGGCGGCCGGGCAATACCGCATCTATCGCTCGCCGCCCGGCTACAATACGGGCGGCAGCAACACGAATTCGTTGCCGATCCCGGCCGGGACGATCTTCGGGTTTGTCGGGTCGAGCTTTGGCAACCAGTTTGTCGATGCCAACGATGTGACGGCCGATTTCACCCAGACGCCGCCCTTGCACAAAGACCCGTTTGCCCCGGGCCAGGTGACCGCAGTCACGATCAATGCGACCTCGGGCGACTGGACCGTAGCAACGGTCGCGATGTCGAGCGCGACCGGCTCCGGGTTTCAGGGCCAGGTCGTTTTCAGCCCGTCGAACGGCGGGCTCATCGTCGCGGTCATCATCCTGAATGGCGGCAAGAAATATCAGCCGGGCGACACGCTCGTCTTTAGCGGCAACGGCACCAGCGTCACCGCGACGCCGACGATCGGGCCGCAGAGCGGCACCTATCCCGGCGTCGTCAGCTATTTTCAGGAGCGCCGGGCCTACGCCCAGACGATCAACAATCCCGATACGATCTGGTTTTCGCAGCCCGACGCATTTCTCGATTTCGATACTGCCGTGCCGGTCGTCGATACCGATGCGATCACCGCGACGCCGTGGTCGCAGCGCGTCGACGGGGTGCAGTGGATGCAGTCGATGCCCTTGGGGCTCGTCACCTTTACGGGCGACGAGGTCTGGCAGGTGACGGCCAGCCAGAACTTTATTTCCAGCCCGTCCCCGATCACGCCGTCAAACCTGATCGCGGTGCGGCAGGGTTCGAGCGGCGCCAGCGCCAGCGTGCCGCCGCAGAAGATCAACTGGGATCTGCTCTATGTATCGGCGAAGGGATTTACCGTCCGCTCGCTGACTTACCAGGTGTATCTCAACATCTATTCCGGCGTCGATATTTCCTGGCCCTCTTCGCATCTGCTGATCGGCCACCAGATCCAGGAATGGGCATGGTGCGAGGAGCCCTACCGCGTCCAATGGATGGTGCGCGACGACGGCATCCTGTTGAGCCTCACCTGGCTCAAGGAGCAGGAAGTCGCCGGCTGGGCGCGGCACGACACGCAAGGCCAGGTGCGCTCGGTTTGCGCCGTCGTCGAGCCGCCCGTCGATGCACTCTACTTGGTGGTCGAGCGGCCGGTCGCGGCGGGCTTTACCCGGTTCTTTGTCGAACGGATGGATAACCGGATCTGGCGGGGGCTCGAGGATTCGTGGTGCGTCGATTGCGCGATCGGGACGGCATTGCCCCTGCCCAACGCGATGCTCGCCGCCAGCGCCGCTTCAGGCAGCGGGGTCAATTTCATCAGCTCGCCCGGGATTTTCAGCAGCGCCGCAGTCGGCCAGATCATCCGCATGGGCGGCGGGATCGCGCTGGTCACCGGCTACACTGGCCCGAGCCAGGTCACCGGCAACTGGCTCACTCCCTGCCGGCAGATATTACCGAACGATCCCAGCGGGACGCCGATCGTGCAAGCGGCCGGGGCATGGAGCCTCGCCGCGCCGATCACGACCGTCTACGGGCTCTCGCACCTGGCCGGGCGGCAGGTGGTGGGGCTTGCCGACGGGATCCCGGTCGGATTGCGCACCGTCGCGGCGGACGGCAGCGTCGTGCTCGACCGCGCGGCGAGCAATGTCCGGCTCGGGCTCGGCTTTGCCGCACAACTCCAATCGGTCTATCTCGACACCGGAATGCCGACGATCCAGGGCCAGCGCAAGGCGATCAGCGCGGCGACGGTCAGGGTCGAGGCTTCGGCTTCGTTGCAATGCGGCGCCAACCAGGCCGACAGCTCGACCTTGCTGCCCTCGCCGCTCTTTTCCAACTGGGCGTTGCCGCCGGCAGTGCGCGCCGCGGAAGCGCCGCCCAGCTACACGACCGCCTCGGGCGGCACGGTCTTTCCGCTCTTCACCGGCGATGTTATCGCCCGGGTGCCGGCATCGTGGCAGAAGCCGGGGCAGATCGCGGTGCAGCAGCTATTGCCGCTGCCGCTCAATGTCCTGGCGTTTGTCCCGCAGATCCTGCCCGGAGATGTGCCGGAAGTCGGCTACGGCCAGCGGCCGCAGGGCCAGCCGGCCGGGGGCCGCGGACAGCCCGCGGCGCGCCCGGCGGCAAGGGCCGGCCCGGACGACCTCGAGATGGCCGAGATGGCCCAGCAGGCCGGCTTCCGGCGGTGAGCGGGTACGAAATTCGCCCGGCGCGACTATGGCATTGCGGACAGATGGCGCGGCGCATGCGCCGAGAGCAGCGCCGGATCATCATCGAGGCCGGGTTTGATCCGCACCGCACTCTGCGTGATCGCTACCTGGAGTCCGCGATCTGCCGAGTTTGGTTGATCGACGGAAGGGTTGCCGCGCTCGGCGGCATCTGCGGGTCGCTGCTGTCGCCCTATGGCGCGGTCTGGCTGGTCTTGTCGGAGGATATCACCGCGCATCCGGTGGCCGTCGCCAGGCAAGCGCGCCGGCAGCTTGCCGAAGTCATGACGACCTATCGGGAGCTGGCGACGGTGCTGGTTGGCGACGATCCACCCGCTCGGCGCCTGGCGGCCTTTCTCGGTTTCCATATCGGCCATGGCGGTCCTGGCGGGCGCGCCGGCAGCAGGCGGGAGAGGGTGGGTCTTGCCGATTTTATTCGCGATGAGCCGAGCCTGCGTGTGCCAATCGGCAACAGTTATGGCGTCGTGATGGGCTTCCATGAGGACCCGGGCTGATGTGCGTCATCACTCTGGCCGCGATCGGCGCGGGTGCCGCTGTTGCCGGCACCGGGATCTCGGCGATCGGCGCGATCGGCCAGGGCAACGCGCAAGCCGCGGAGGCGCGGTATAGCTCCCAGGTCGCCAAGAACAATGCGATTATTAATAATCAGAACGCGAATTACGCGATTGCCGCCGGCGAAGCCAAAGCGGGCGACCAGGGCATGAAGAACCGCGCCGGGCTCGCGGCGCTGACAACAGCGCTGGCGGCGGGCGGGACGGACATCAACAGCGGCAGCGCGGTGGATCTGCGCGCATCCAAACGCGCGGTCGGCGAACTCGACACCGAGCGCGTCCTGGCCGACACGCAGCTTGCCGCCTACGGCTACCGCACGCAGGCCTCGAACGCGACAGCAGAGGCGCAGCTAAAAACCGCCGAGGCCGGCTACGACACGACGGCCGGATACTTGAAGGGCGGCGGCGATCTGCTATCCGGCGCCAGCAGCATCGGGCTGAAATTCGCTGGCTTAAGGGATAGCGCGTCCGGCAGCGCAGGAACCAGAACCGCGCTGGGCGGCCTGTAAAATGGCCCACATAATCAGCTTTCCCCCCTCGACCGGCGTTGTGCCATCGGTCGAGCCGCGCCCAACGCCGCCCGAGGACCGGCAGAACATCCAGACCAGCCCGCGGCAGTTTGGCGCGCAGGTCGGCCAGGCGGAAGAAGCGGTCGGGCAGGGGCTGGAGAAGACCGGACAATTCTTCGGCCAGATCGCGGCCGACGAGCAAAGCAACAAATGGCAGAAGGAAGCCGACGATTTATTGTACGGCACCGGCCAGATCGGCGCGGACGGCAAGCCGGATCTTGGATTTATCGGCCTCACGGGCGAAGATGCGTTGCGCGCGCGCCCGCAATTTGAACAACAGATCGGTGCGCTGCGAGAGAAATACGCAGGCGGCCTCCTAACCGGCCAATCGCAGCTTCAATTCGAGAATTTTACGCGGCGCTATCAATCGCTCTTGATGAGCAAGGTCGGCGCCCACACCGAGCAGCAGGCCAAAATCTATGGCATCTCGGTCAATGACGGCGCGCTGGCGAACGGTGACCGCACGATCGCCAACAACTACAACGACGATGAACATTTCAAGCACTCGATGGAGGACCAGCGGCTCGCGGCCGGCAAGAAGGCCGAATTGCAGGGCGCCGACAAGGCGGGCGCCATCGCCGAGGCTGACAGCCGCTCGGTCGCGGCGCGGCTCAACGGCGCCCTGGCACAACACGATCTTGCGGCGGCCGACCAGATATTCAAACAGTATGGCGGCTTACTCGACGACAAGGTACGGCCGGCTTACGAGACGCATATCCGCGGCGGCCGCGACGGGGCGGTCGGCGACGATATTCTGGCGACAGCGCGCAGAGCCGCCGGCAATCCGGCATCGCTTTCCGGCGATCTGTGGTCGCGGATCAAGGGCGCCGAAGGCGGCATCGGCCCGAATGGCGAAGCGCTGGTCAGCCCCAAGGGCGCCATCGGCGTCTCGCAGATCATCCCGTCGACGGCAAAGGAAATGGCCGGCGATCTCGGGCTGCCCTACGACGAACGGCGCCTCCATACCGACCAGGCCTATAACGAGCAGCTGGGCCGCGGCTATCTCGACAAGATGCTGGCGCGGTACGACGGCAACGAGGCGCTGGCGGCGGCGGCCTACAATGCCGGGCCGGATCGCGTCGACGGCTGGCTTGGCACGATCGGCGACCCGCGCACGGGCGGCATCACCGACGCCGATTTCGCCGGCAAGATCCCGATCGCGGAAACTCGCGGCTACGTCCAGAAGATCATCGCCGGCACACCGCGCGAAGGTGTTGGCGGCGGCGCGCAAACATTAGCCGCCGCGGGGACGCCCGGCAAATTCGACATGGCGGCCGGCGACAGCATCGGAGTCGGGCATATCCGCGCTGCCGGGCTCGGCGGCGTCGCGGTCAACGATGTCAAGATGCCCGAGGCAGCGCTGGCCGACGCGGCTGGCAGCCGCAACCCGCAGCAGGGCCTCGATTTCATCAACGCGCATCCCGAGCGGTTCCAGGGCAAATCCGTCCTCTGGTCATCGGGGCTGATGAACGCGCGCGCCGCGCTTGCGGCGAACCCGGCCGCGGTATTTGCGACGGTCGGCGATCAGCTCGATGCGCTAAAAAAAGCCGGCGCGATGCCGGTGCTGGCTGGCGTCGACCAGGGCACATTCTCTGTCTACAACGACGATCTGAAGCGCATCGCCGATCAGCATCAGGTGCCGTTCGCCGGGCCGCTGCCGACGAAGGATGTCCACCCCGGGCCGCAGGGCTACAAGGATTACGCGGCGAGCGCTGCAAAGCTGCTGCCGGCAGCATCGCTTGCCGCGCCGCAAGATCAGATCGAGGGACAGCCCACGTCGCCTGCTGGATTGCGGGCCGCCGCAAGCGCCATCCCGATCCCGGCGCCGCCCGGCAGCCTCTCGACACCGCCCGCCTTGCCGCCGCCCGGGATGCAGGATCTGGCGAATGCCGAAGCCGAGCTGGCGCAGCGCCACGCCGCCACGATTGCCGCGATCGGCGCCGATCCGCGCGGTCAAGCAAACCCGACCGCGGCGGCGCACGCGATGCAGAAGGCCGATATCGATTTCCGCTCGCGGCAGATGGCATTGAGCGCGCAAAAGCAGGCAATCACGGAAGCGCGCAACGCCGCGCTCGACGATTACGTCAAGGTGTTGCGGCCGGGTGTTCCGCTTGATGCCGCGCTTCCTGAACGAATCGCCAACGATCCGAAACTCGATGCCGCCAGCCGGGAAAATTTATACCGGCTGATCGAGACGCGCACCCGGTCGACCGCCGAGCATGATGTCGCGACCTACGGGCCGCGCTATTTCGATGTGCTGAGGCGCGTCGCCGCGGCCGACGCCGACCCGGACCGCATCCGCGACCCCTCGCAACTGTTGCAGCTGACCCTGCCCAAGGATGACGGATCGCAGGATCTGACGACCGCGGGCTATGAAAAATTGCGCCAGGAGATGGCGCAGCGGCGCACCCCGGAGGGCGTGGGCGATGCGGAAATCCGCAAGGGCGCGATGGCCTACGCCAAGCACCAATTGTCGTTCGAGATGGATTACGGCAGTTTCAAATTGCGCGATCCAAAAGGCGAGGACCGCTTCAACATCGGGTTTCTGCCGGCGTTTTACCGCTATTACGAAGCCGGGATCGCCGCCGGCAAATCGCCGGGCGAACTCGTCGCGCAGGACAAGCTCGAGACGCTCGTCAAGCCGTTCCGCCGCTCGGATGCCGAACTCGCGCGCGACCAATTGACCGCCGGCGTCGAAGCTGGCGCAGGATCGCCGGCCGGCGCCGCCGCGCCCGATTTGACGACGCAGGCCGGCATCGTCGCGGCGTACCGGGCGAATAAGCTCAGCCGCCAGCAGGCGGAAGAAGCATTGATCCGCGGCGGGTTTGCCGCGGCCGATGCGCCACCCGTGCCGCCGCCGGCCCCGGCGCTGCACCCGCCAATCCCGTTGCGCTGATGTCCGATATTCCGCTCGGCGTCCCGGTCGATAACGGGGCGGGGCAAGCAAAGCCGACAGTCGGCGATCTTCTCGGACCCGCGCCGGCCAAGCGAACGGCAGGCGAAATCCTCGATGCCGCCTATGAGCCGAACGCGGCGCAGATGTACGCCCTTTCCGAGGGCGGCACGATGACCGGCCCCATCTGGGACAAATACGCCAGCGAGGCACCGGCGGCGCAGGTGCTCAATGCCTTTGGGCAAGGGATCAAAAACAGTTGGGGCGCCGACCCGCTCGGAATCGGGCCGGAGACCGAGGCCGGGTTGCGCCAAGCGGGGCTCTGGAACGACTACCAGGACGCGCACCGCAGCTTCTGGAAGACCCTCAACGAAGTGGCGATGCGGCCGGCCGCCCTGGCGCTCGATCTGGCACTGCGCCGGCCGCTGCGATTGTTGATGGAAATCCCCGGCGTCGAGCCGGCGATGGAAGTCGCCGGCGCCTTCCCCTTTGGCCTTCACGGCATGGGCGCGCCCGGCGCGATCCGGGCCGCGATCCCGACCTCGCTTGCCAAGGCGCGCGCCTTCAGCGTGATCGGCGAGGGTGAAGGCGGCTGGAAAGGCACCGTCGAACCGGTGTCACCCGAAGTCACCGCCGCCGTTATCCGCGCGTTGGAGCCGAGCGGCGAGAGCGTCGCCCGGCCGATATCGGCCGAGCCGTTCGGGCCGCCCGCCGAAGCCCAGCCGGCGGGACCGCCCGCCGAAGCCGCGCCCGACCTGCACGCGATCGCGCGGCAACTCGCGCCGGAGACCTTTGCCGAATACGACGCTTTGTCGGCACAGCGCGATGCGCTGTCGGGCCGTCTCAATGACTGGCGCGCGTTGCGCCAGGCCGGTTCTTCGCCCGAGGTCGCGGCGATCGACGCGCAGATCGCCGCGGCCGAACGCGCCGGCCTCACGACCGACCGGCTGAAGAGCGAGCGCGCCCGGGCCGCGAAGGCGATCCCGGAGGGCACCGAGCCGACGCCGGAAATGCAGGCGTTGCAGCAGCGCGTCCAGGAAACCGACTACCAGATGCGCGATCTCGCGCCCGAGGTGTCGGCCGCCTACCGGCAGGCGGCGCAGGGCGTGGGGTCGGAAGGCATGCCGGAGGGCGCCCCGACTGTCGTCCCCACCGCCCCGGCTCAGACAGCGCCCCCGCCGCAGACCTTGGCGCCGACGCCGCTAGAGGCCGCCGGCGAGCCGGCCGCACCCGCGTCGACGCCGGAAATCGCCCGCCCGATCCCGCCGGAAGCCGCGCCAGCGGCCGAAGCGCCGGCCGCCCCTATCGTCGCACCGGCAGCCGAGACGGCGCCTCCTGCAGCTCCGCAGCCCGTCGCGGCGCCATCCGCACCCGAACCGGCGCCGGCGCGTCCCGTCGTCGCCGATATCGCCGCCGATGTCGACCGGCAACTCGTTGCCGCCGGACGCCCGGCCGAGGAGAGCGAGGCCGCGGCAGCGCTGATCCAGGCGCACTACGAAGCGCGGGCCGCCCGGTTCCGCGGGATGCTCGGCACCGGCGCCGAACTCTACAGCCGCGAGGGTGCGACGATCCTGCCCGGTCGCGGCGCACCGGCCCGCGCCGGCGAACTCGAACTGGCGCAGGCGCGGCGCGGCGCGATCACGCTCAGGGACGGCCAGGCGACGATCCGGCTCTTTGCCCACGCAGACGCCTCGACCTTTATCCACGAGACCGGACATCAGTGGCTCGAAGAGTTGATGCGCGATGCCAAGGACGAGCGCGCGCCGCCTGACCTGACCGGCGACGCCGCGACGGTGCGCGCCTGGCTCGACGTCGCGGAAGGAGCGGATATCCCGCGCAAGGCGCACGAGAAATTCGCCCGCGGGTTTGAGCGCTACATGATGGAGGGCCACGCACCCTCGCCGGCGCTGGCCGGGGTCTTTGCCAAGTTCAAGGCGTGGCTGACGACGATCTATCAGACGGTCGCCCGGTTGCGGGCGCCGATCACCGACGACATCCGCGGCGTTTTCGACCGCATGCTGGCGGCGCCCGAAGAGGCGGCCGTCATCGCGCCCGAAGCGGCGCCGGCGCGCGAATTTGTCACCGAGGCGCCGCGCAACGCCGGCCGTGGTGGGGCTTTTGAGAAAATTCCGCGCGAGCCCTTGCCGCTGACCGAATTCCTGCGCCGTCTCGGCGGCGTTCAGGACCAGGGCGGCGAGGTCAGCCACGTCATCGGCGGGACGCGGTTCCGGCCTGGGCTCATCAACGGCAAGGGGTTGTCGCTCGACGATGCGGCGTTGCGCGCCTGGGAAGAAGGCTATTTCCCCGAACATACCGAGCGCCCGACGGTGAGCGACCTGGTGCAATTGATCCAGGACGAGGCGCAGGGCAATAAGCGCTATTCGGCGCACGACGACGGCGCGGTCGCGGCCTACCGCGAAGCGCTCCAACGCAACGCCGAAATCGACCGCCTCGGGCAGACGCTCGGCATCGATCCGCGGCAGTATAGCCGCGATGATTTCTTCCGGCTGGCGAGCGAGCACCTGTCGTTGGAAGAGCAGGCGCGGCAGATCGGCAGCCAGGATGCCGCCCACGAATTCGCCCTCGATGAACTTGAGCGGCGGGGCAAAGAATGGCTCGAAACGCGCGGCGAAGCGTGGGAGCCCGACGAAGTTTATGCTAGCGTGCCGCGCAGCGAAGAGGATCTGGAACGTGGCTATCACGAGGAGGCATCGGCTTCTGCTGGGGCGGGCGAAGGCCAAGGCATGGCTGGAAATCCCCGACCTGCCGCAGCCGATCCGGGATCTGGCGAAACGGGCCTACGACCACGCGGACCTGGCGCTGGGGCTCCAGGACGAACAGGTGCGCGCGCTGGTGCGGCTCCCGAAGGGGGCGCCGCCCTCCTCTCGCCCGCCGACGAGCGACTAGTCGACAAGGCCGGGAATATCCGGCTCGACAACATCGACACGCCGGACGATTTCAAGGATGCGATCCGCGCCGCAGCCGAACGCCAGGGCGGGTTTATCGAACGCCGGCGCGGTGTCGTCAGCGATGCGCAGCGGGAAGCGCTGGCAACCGTGCTCGGCACGACGCCCGACAAGGTGCTGGGGCGCGAGATCGGCGAAGCTTTTTCCGACTCCGAAATCAAGCTCTTGGAAAAGACGCTGGCGCAATCGGCCAGCCATGTGCACGAGCTAGCGACCAAGGCGGCGGCAAGCGGGGCCGATGCCGACATCGTGGCGATGACCGAAGCCTTTTTGCGCCACGACATGATCCAGGGGCTTTATTCGCAGGCGACGGCCGAAGCGGGCCGGGCATTGCGCGCCTTCCGCCGCTCGCAGGAATACTGGTCGCGCGAGGCGGCGGCGACGGCCGATATCCTGAAGCAGGCGGTCACCGACTCGACCGGGCGCACGCTCAACCAGATGCAATCGCTCGCGCGCAAGATCGCGCAATTCGACCAGCCGGGGCAGATCGGCAAGTTCATCCGCGACGCGCAGCGGCCGGGGCTCTTTGATTGGGTGCAGAGCCTCTTTCTCAATGCGCTGCTCAGCGGTCCCTTTACCCATCTCGGCTACACCGCGGCGGGCGAGATGTTCGGTCTCTTCCGCGGCGTCGGCGAGACGAGCGCCGCAGCGATGGTCGGGGCAATCCGCCGGGTGGCCGGGCTGGGCGAGGCTGAGGGCGCGCGGATCGGCGAAGTCCCGGCGCAGCTTTATGGGCAATATCGCGGCGCCCGCAGCGGCATCAAGGCGGCCTGGCAGGCGCTGAAGGAAAATCGCACGGTATTGCCGGCCGAGGTCGAGCGCTCGCCCAATTTGCCGGGGCTGGCCGGGCAGGCGGTCGGGCAGGGCGGCATCATCCCCAATCCGCAGATCGGCCCTGTCACGCTGCCGGTCGGCAGCGTTATCGAGGCACCGTCGCGGGTCGTCGCAGCGCTGCACAGCTTCAACTGGACGACCTTTTATTCGCAGAGCATCTCGGGCCAGGCGTTCCGCGTCGCCGTCAGCAAGCAACTCGAAGGTTCGGCGTTTTCCGCCCGAGTCGCCGAACTGACGCTCAACCCGACCGAAGAAATGATCAAGGAAGCCAGCACTGACGCCGGGATGGGCGCCTTGATGGTGCGCCCCGGCTACGAGAGCTTTATGGGCCGGCTGTCGCGCCTGACCAACTGGGGCGTCAAGGTGCCGGATGTGCCGCTGCCCGGCGGCATCAGCTTCCCGATGGGGACATTGCGCCCGGTCAAGTTCATTGACCCCTTTGTGCAGATCCAGGCCAACGTGATGAAGGCGGCGTTTGGCCGCAACACGCCCTTTGCGCTCTTCTCGCAAAGCATCCGCGACGATCTCTCGATGAAAAACGGCGGCGTCGCCTTTGACCGCACCGCCGGCAAACTGATCGCCGGGACGCTCTTTATGGCCGCAGCGGGCGGGCTCGCGATCGAAGGCATCATGAACCATTCGGGGCCGAGCGACCCGAGGGAAGCGATGGCGTGGCGCCGGCGCAACGGCATGCCGCACGGGCTGCGGGTGGGCGAACTTTCGTTCGACGTGCTGCGGCTCGGCAATATGGGCTTGCAGATGAGCGTCGCGGCCGACCTCGCATACGCGGCGGAGCACATCGGCAGCGACGATGCGACCAAGATTGCGAGCGAGCTGGCGCACGCCTTTGCGCAGAACATCATCGATGAGAGTTTTGCGCGCGGACCCGCCGAGATGATGCAGGCGATCGAGGACCCTGACCGCTACGGCGCGCGCTGGGTGCGCGGATTTCTGTCGTCGGCCGTGCCGTTTTCGGTCGGGCTCGGGCAGATCGCGCGGCAGGTCGACCCCTATTCCCGCCAGGCGCGCACGACGATGGACGCGATCCTGGCAAAGCTGCCGGTCATCTCGGAAGAATTGCAGCCGCGCTTTGATGTCTGGGGCCAGCCGGTCATGAACCGCGGCTGGGCCGGGACCTATTACGAGCATGCCCGCGACGATCCCGTCGAGCAGCGGCTCGACGCGCTCGGGATCTATCCCAGCCTGCCGGAGCGGCGCATCCGCGGCGTCGAACTGACCGACCAGCAATATGCCGATTATTCCCGGGTCGCCGGGCGCACCGCCAAGATGCAGCTCGACCAGATCATCGGCAAACCGGGCTTTGCCCAGATGCCGGAAGCGGCACAGCGCGAGATCATCGGCAAGGTCATCACGACGGCGCGCGAATATGGCCGCACCCTCATCATGATGCACAACCACGGCATCATCGATAGCGCGGTCGCGGCGAAGAAAGCGCAGGCCGAAGGCGCCTCGCCCCAGAAGGTGCGCGAGATGCTGAAAGAGCAGCCGGCGGCCGGCTCGACGGTCCACTGACGCAGCAACGACGCTTTTTTGACGCCTACAGGGCGGCCCGCGGGCCGCGTTTTTCATGTCCGGGTAGTGAATCGCATGATGATTGAGATGGGCGAGCTGACGCGCGCCTGGTTCGGCCCGGAAGGGGTCATCGCCGCCGGGGTCTTGTTTGGGATCTATCGGCAATGGCGCAGCGATCGGCGCACCGCGAAGACGCTGGCGGCGGCGACCAAAGAGGTGGCGATCGCCACCCAGATGAGCATCAGGGCGGCCGATTCAGGGCGCGCCGCGGCTGAGATCATCATCGAAAAGGCGGTCGAACACACCGCAGTATTGCAGGCCATGGCGGACGACATGCACAAGATCGAGATCCAGGGCAACAGCAATCAGACCCGGCTGGAGGAAGCCGCGCGCGCGGAAGGCGAACTGGCGGCGACCCTGAAGGCTCAGGCAATGGTCGCCCAGGCAGAACGCAAGGTCATCATCGCCGAAACTGATCTAGCCCGGGCGACTATCGAACCGGAAAAAAAGTGATGCGCGAAAACCGGCCCCGCTGGGCTGGGCGGGTGGAGCTCGCTTCGCTGGTCGAGCCGAACGAGCTGGCGGCGTTCCTCGCCGACCTGGCGCGGCAATGCCGCGAGGTGGCCGCCGATCCGATGACCGGCCGGGACGATCTCAACCCGCACGCCGGGCTCTTGTGGGGGCTCGGCGCGCAGGAGATGCACCGGGCCGCCGAATTGCTGGCGCGCCGGATGCGGGCCTGCTTGGAAGAGGGAAAGCAACAATGAGGTCCCGAATATTGCCGGCGCTGCCGCTTCTGGTCGCCGCCGGGCCGGCATTGGCCGCCGGCGTCACGGTCGATCTGACCGGCATCGCCACGGCGGCGGTGGGCGGCGCCTTCAGCGTCTTTGGCGCGCTCGCGCTGGCGATGCTCCAGGCCAAGATCAAGAACAAGGAAACCCGCGATCTGCTCGACGCCGCGGTCAGGAACAGCCTCGGCAAGATCCAGCAGGCGACCGACGCGCAGCTCGACCACGCGGCGGCCTTGCACCCGAGCCTGCCGCCCGCGCTGGCGGTCGGCGTGCAGTACGTCGCCGACCACGCGCCGGAAGCGCTCGATCGCTTCGGCATTACGCCAGGGGCGGTCGCCGACAAGATCGAGGCGCAGATCGGGCTGGCGGCGATCGCCACCAACCTCGCGGTCAGCGGCAATGCGACAACCGCGGTCGCAGCGCCGCTCGAACCGGTGCCGGCAACCGTGCCGGCGCGGGCGATCATCTCGTAAAGAGGAGGGGTGCCGCTGGCCGGCAAAATCCGCGGGGTCCAGCGGCGCAACCTGGTGCGGCACCTGCGGGCGCGGCTCTGGTCCTTGCGGCTGCTGCGGCTCGGCTTTTGGCTCTTCGAAGGATGATCGGCCGATGCAACGCTGGCGCCGGATCTGGTGGTGGTGGCTCTTTGCGGTCGCCCTGTCGTTCGTCGCGCTGGAGGCGACCTCGATTGTCTTTGACCAGGGCGGCGGCGCCTACACGCTATCCGACACAATCCGCCGCTGGGCGTCGTGGCGCCCTTTGGCGCCGCTCGTCTGCGCCAGCTGCGTCTTTCTGCTGGTGCATTTCTTCGGCCAGCCAAACCCGCCCGATGGCTGAGGGGCTGACCGCCATTTGACCGCCATTTGACCGTCAGCTTGATAATCGCGCCGCCGACTCCATCTGCGGCGCATCGTCAACGGCGGGGAAGGAGCCTTAATGACGGCTGAGCAGCGGGCCTGGGAGCGTTTTCGGGCGGCGATTTTGCGCTGCCAGGCCGACCCCACCGACGAAAATCTCGCCCAAATGCGCCGATGCCGCGATGAGTGCGTTGCTGCGCTGGAGGCGACCAGCAGCCGCCCGTCGCCGAGGGCCGCCTGAGCCGCATCCCTCAGGGCTCCCGCCGGTGATCGAGCGCGAACGCGCCGGCCGGCATCCACGACACCTCACCCTCATCGTCGACGATGAGATAGTCGCCGATCTTGGCGCGGCCGTCGTCGAAGACGGCAGCCGGCACCACCACCTTGACGCTCCTTTCTGGCCCGAGAGCGAGGCGCAGCACTTCATCGCCCTCGGCCGTGATGTCGACAAAGGCGGCGATCGGCGCCGCCCGCACCGGCCGCAGCGCATGGTAGCGCGGCAGCCGGTCGGTCCAGGCCGGCGCGGTCATGCGGCCGAACCCGCGGCGAGCCGCGAGCGCAAAGCGTAGCCCTCCAACACCCAAATCTGCCGGCGGGCGTCTTCGCGGGCGATTGTCCGGCCGAGCTCGGCGTCAAAATTCTCCGGGCTCGCCGACGCGCTCTTGCCGACGACCTGAAAGCCGTTCTGCAGGGTCAGCGCGCAAACGGTCAGCGTCGTGCCGGGGAAGACGTGATATTGCTCGGCCAGGATCTGCGCATCGATCTGCGCGGGGTTGAGGCGAGGGGCATTGAGCCCCTTCGCCTGGATTTCAGCTTCGACAGCCGCTTCGTCCGCCATGGCTCACTCCGCCGCCGCGGCCTGCCCGGCTGCCGGTTGATTGCGTGGCCGGCCGCGCGTCCGCCCGGCACCGTTGCCGGAAGCGGTGCGCGTCCGAGGCTGGGTCGTGCCGGCCGCTGCCGGCGCGGTCTTGAAGGTCCAGATCTGCGCCGCCTCGCTACCGGCGACCGCGAGGAGTTCCTTTTTGACGAGGCGGGCGAGCGCCGCGCCGATCTGGTTTGCCGGCTTTTTGTAGGTCGCCAGGATCGAGCGCAGATCCTCGATCCCGACGCCATCGGGCGAGGATTGCACCGCGGCCAACACCGCGTCATCGAAATTGCCGGTGGCGGGGGTCGTGCCGGCCCGCTGCCGCATCACCCACTCGTTCAGCGCCTGAAGCGGTGGGCACTCGATGTTGTCACTGTAGGCGATCGCGGTCAGCTCGTAGGCCTTGGCGATAAAATTCGCGTTGATCTCGGGCATTCTCTTCTCCATGGTTGAAAGACCGATTGAGTTCCGGCTTTTCTACCCCCCACTTCATGCGCCGGTCGGGTCATCCCGGCCGGCGCTTTTTTTGTGCGCCCGCCGATCGGCTTCGACGATCTGCGTTGCCAGCGCAATGGCGCATTCGTCGGCGATCCCCTCGCGAGTAAATCGCCAACGCCGGCGGCAGGGATCGGCGATCGCCGCGTCAAAGGCGGCAAGAATCTCCCGGTTCTCTTTCTGTCGATCGTTCCAGCGCCAAATCAAATCGGCATTCGGCAGGCCGTAGGGATGAGGGCTGCCCGTGGAACGTTGGATGGCGTGAAGGGCGCAAATGCCGGTTCCCGTACGCAAACTACCGCGGCCCCAGAACTTCATTTCCAGGTCGCGAGCGCGAGTTAGCGCGCGGCCAATAGGGTCCAGCCAACCCAATTGTTGGGACCGCGCCTCGATTTCGATTGGCGTCCACGTCGTGTCATCGAGCGGCATTTCCCGCCCCCTACAGCACCGCCGCCACCAGCGGCAACACCTTTAGCGCGATCGGCAAGATGACGCCGGCGGCGGTCGCAATGTCCTGGGTGATCGCGAGCGTCTGGCCGAGCCACGCGGGCGAGGATGAATTTGTCGTCGGCGGCACGGCGCCGGCGAGCAGCTGCTGGCAGAATGCCGCGGGATAGACGGCGGTGGCGCTGAGCGGCGCGGGCGCCGCGGGATTTGTCGCCACCCTCAACGCCGGCGCCGCGGCGGCGCAGGTGTCGCGCAGCGCCGCCAGATCGGCTGGCGAGAGCACGAGCCCGGTCTGCTGCGCGAGGTTGCAGGCGGCGGTCATCAGCAAGAGGCCGGCCGCGGCGGCGTTAAAGAGGGTGCCGCCGGTGGCGAGCGCCGGGAAAATCCTGGTGCGCATGGCTCGCTCCTTTTTCATGACCAATACACCCGCGCTACATGCCGGGCGAGCTGCAGTGGGATTTTGGCGATCAGCGCGCTCGCGGCCTTCCTGGCCGGGTGCCCGCGCGTGTGCTGGCGCAGCGGATGGTCGTTGTCGCCGAACCAGCCGTCCGCCCCGCCACCGCTGATCTTGACCGATTGGGTTTGAAACGACCGGTCAGAGGTTATTTCGGCTTCGCGACGTTCAGCATGGCGAGCATCATGGCGGGCCGCCTCGCGGCCATGCGCAATAAAGCTGTTGCCGCCCCCAAGATGCAGAGCCGGCGACAGTTTGCGCACACCTACAGGCGGCATCAGCGCCGGCACGTCGCCCCACAGGTGATAGCTCCCGAACGCCCAGCGGCTGCGCCCGACCCACGGCTGCGCGCCCCGCACGTTCTCCACCACCATAGGAATGTGCCGCCCCGCCGCGAGCGAGGCTTGCGCTTGGATGCGAAAGCACGCATCGAACAGCCGGTTGAGATCCGCAGCATCTCCCCCGTCGTGTCCGCACGGATCGCCGCAGCCTTCGCCTTTGCCAGCTTCCACGGCATCGCCATGTAGCTGTATTCCTGGCATGGCGGCGAGGCGACGATCAACGCCGCGTCCCGAAACTGCGACCCGTGCAGCGTCAGCACGTCCTGCAACACAAGCTGCGCCGGGTAGCGGCACCCGCCATACTCGTGCCGCTCGATGTCGAAGCCGACGCAATCCCACCCCTCGGCAAGCAAGCCCTCGGACCAGCCGCCAAGCCCACAATAGAGGTCGATCGCAAGCGGCCGGGTTATCGCAGCCTCTCCCCACTTAGTGGGCGCGCTGGTAACCGCGGCGCCCTCCGATGCAGCATGTGGGGGGTGTCGTCCGGCGGGTTTCTCTTACACTGTCGGAGAAACCCCTCGCTGCCGGCGGCAGCTTTACGCCAGAAAATGGCGGGAAACAATGGCGGACCCGAAAGGATTCGAACCTTCGACCTCTGCCTTCGGAGGACACCGCTTGCCCATATCGAACAGTATTCTGGAGGGTCGTGCAGTACCGCCAAAACGTCGTTCTGCGGTGTGCAAGACGCTCATTTCTCCGGACGCTGGCCGCCTTCCTGTCTGATCATAATCAGCTATTGGTCAAGCATGGGGCAGGAAATTGGTCGCTAGCCCAGAATGAAGGGGTGACGAACGAAGCGCCGAGCAGCGGTGAACTGCTCGGCGCTCCGAAGGCTAACGGCGAGTTGCCGCTGAGCCTTTAGCTCTATGGGCGTGGCAAGCGCGGGGTCGGGCCGTCAACTGGATACCCCGAGGGTGCAAGTCCCTCCACGTCCACCCGTTCTCGCAACCCAGTTCCGCCGACAACGGACAACAGAACGGAGGTGCGTCGTGTGGCAAGCGACCCGGAGATTAGTCTAGGCCCCGCCACGGCGGGGAATATGGCATAGAACTCTTTGTACGTGAATCCCTACACAGGTCCGAGAAATTCCGGCTCGGTGCGGTCGGAGAGTTCGGCGCGGCCGCTAATTTTGGCCGGCCCATCTCTCATCCCTCCTCCCTATCAGAAATCAGCCGCGGTCGCGTATCCCCGGCCAGCGCCTCGGCCGCGCGGCGCAGATAGTCCGGCGCCCATTTTCCGTAGACACGCTCGACCATCGCCTCGCTGTCGCCGAGCATCCGCGCGATCTCCGCCAGCGGCACCCCGGCCATGACCATGTGCGTGGCCGCGCTGTGGCGCAGCGTGTGGGGCGAGCTGTTCGCGATTCCGGCTCGCCGGCAGGCGGCGGCGAACGCCGTCTTGATCGAACGCACCGGGCGTCCTCGGAATTCGACGACGTGCACCCCCTCGCCTCTACCGTCCTCCACTTCCGCATACCGCCCGAGGCGCAGCTCGGCCAGCAGTACGCCGTTGATCGGCACCGTCGCGCGCCGCGTTTTGGTGGCGG